>Ga0307377_10002961_pt1 | contig 19597 bp, 18 predicted proteins | sample TR3MG_FD_202535 | JGI IMG/M metagenome (GOLD analysis project Ga0307377, IMG submission 202535) | Soil microbial communities from Risofladan, Vaasa, Finland - TR-3 | ecosystem: Environmental > Terrestrial > Soil > Coastal area > Acid sulfate soil | place: Finland: Risofladan, Vaasa | collected... | reverse complement strand
ATGCTCGGCGCCGCTGAGAAAGCCCACGCCGTAGGCTACGCCGTAGCCGATGAAAAAATAGGCGACCGTGGACACGGAAAAATCGCTCAGGATTTTCACCAGCGCATTGACTTGGTTCTTCCAGCGCACAGTTCCCAGTTCGAGGAAGGCGAAACCCGAGTGCATGGCGAGCACCAGGATTCCCCCGAGCAGGATGAACAGAACGTCACCGGCCGATTTGAAGTGTTCCATACGCCTCCTTTTAGCTGAACATTAGAATTGGTCGCGGGCGCGCACCTGCGGTGCGCCTAAAAAATATTCTGCGCATTATGAAGATTTTCGCGCGGTTTGTATCCCTTCGACGTCATGGACGTTGCCTCGTACCTTGTGCTAGGGTCCGTTAACGCCTCGCACATGAGCCCGATAGTGTTGGCAGACCCTGACGTGCCGCATCCATGATTCCCTGGCTTGAACGCGACGATCCTTTCCCGCCACTGGCAAATGCGCTGAAGCATCCCAATGGCCTGCTCGCGGCGGGTGCCGATCTGTCGCCCGCGCGCCTGCTGGCGGCCTACCGCCAAGGCATATTCCCCTGGTATTCCGACGACGAGCCCATTCTCTGGTGGAGCCCGGACCCGCGCATGGTGCTGATTCCGTCCGAACTCAAAATCTCGCGCTCGCTTGCCAAGACCCTGCGCAACCGCGCCCACGAAATTCGTTTCGACAGCGCTTTCGAGGCGGTGATGCATGGCTGCGCCACCAGGGGCACCGACGCGGCCGGCCCCGGCAGCTGGATCACCGATGAAATGCGCGCCGCTTATTTGCGCCTGCATGAACTGGGGTACGCGCACTCGGTGGAAACCTGGATGGAGGGCGAACTGGCGGGCGGCCTGTATGGCGTGGCCATCGGCCGCATGTTCTACGGCGAGTCCATGTTCACCCGCGCGCGCGACGCGTCGAAAATGGCAATGGTGCATCTGGTACGGCGTCTCCAACACCATGGCTACGGGATGATCGATTGCCAGATGCACACCGGCCACCTCGCGCGTCTCGGCGCACGCGCGATCCCGCGCAGCGACTTTTCACTGAGGCTGCGGGAATTGGTAGACTATGACATGGTGCCGAGCAAATGGAACAGCCTGGAAGCCGATAACGATGTCATTGCTTAGCGATCTGCCGCACGCAGTCCTGCAGTTCTACGTGACTGCGCCCTACCCCTGCAGCTATCTGCCGCAGAAAATGGCGCGCTCCCAGGTCGCAACGCCCAGCCATCTGATCTCGAACGAGGTGTACGGTGAACTGGTGCGGGCCGGTTTCCGCCGCAGCGGCATTTTCACCTACCGCCCCCACTGCGACGCCTGCCGCGCCTGCGTTCCCGTGCGCATTCCGGTGGCGGAGTTCAAAGCCGCGCGCGCCCAGCGCCGCGCGTGGAAGCGCCACTGCGCCCTCGACGCCGCGGCGCAAAGCCTGCGTTTTCGCAACGAACATTACGCGCTCTATCTGCGCTACCAGACCGACCGCCATTCGGGCGGCGGCATGGACCAGGACAGCCGCGACCAGTATTCCCATTTCCTGCTGCAAAGCCGGGTCAATACACGGCTGATCGAATTCCGCGATGCGGGCAGGCTGATGATGGTGTCGATTATCGATGTGCTCGGGGACGGGGTGTCTTCCGTCTACACTTTTTTCGAGCCGGGCACCACCGCGACCAGCTTCGGCACTTACAATATCCTGTGGCAAATCGAGCAGTGCCGCAGCCTGGGGCTGCCCTACCTGTATCTCGGTTACTGGATCAGGAACAGCCGCAAGATGGCCTACAAGGCGAGGTTTCGCCCGATCGAAGGCCTGATCGACGGCGAGTGGCGCCGCCTCGGCGATAGCGAACTCGATTAGCCGGCGGCCCGCCGCTGGCGCACCGGTCCTGCCGATCGCGCTGCGCCAAGTTTCCTCTGCCCAAGCTCTGCTCGCTGTAAAATTCGGCCATGCTGTATTCGCTGTCACGCCCGCTTCTGTTCGCACTGGACCCTGAAGTCGCGCACGATCTCGCTCTTGCGTCGATCAAGCTGCTGGAGCGAACAGGCATGGCTTCGACGCTGGCCGGCACCGTGCCGGCGCACAGCGTCAAACTCATGGGCCTCGAGTTTCCCAATGCGCTCGGCCTGGCAGCAGGCCTTGACAAGAACGGCGAGTACATCGACGCACTTGCGGCGCTGGGCTTCGGCTTCATCGAAATCGGCACCGTTACTCCGCGCCCGCAACCCGGCAATCCCAAACCCCGCTTGTTCCGTCTGCCCGAGGCCCACGCGCTGATCAATCGCATGGGCTTCAACAACCGGGGCGTCGAGCACCTGGTCGCCAACGTACAGCGCGCGCGTTACCGCGGCGTGCTCGGCATCAACATCGGCAAGAATTTCGACACGCCGATCGGACGCGCCGCCGACGACTACGAGTTCTGCCTGGCGAAAGTCTATGCGCATGCGAGCTACGTCACGGTGAACGTGTCCTCGCCCAACACCAAGGATCTGCGCCAGTTGCAGGGTGCGGACGAACTCGGCGCCCTCGCGGGCAAGCTGAAGACCGAGCAGAATCGCCTGGCCGATGCGCACGGGCGCTACGTGCCCCTGGTGCTCAAGATCGCGCCCGACCTGGACGATGCCGAGCTCGAGGCCATCGCCAAATGCCTGCTGCGGCACAAGCTGGACGGCGTCATCGCCACCAATACCACGGTTTCGCGCGCCGGCGTGGCGGGCCTGCGCCACGCCGGCGAGAGCGGTGGGCTGTCCGGCGCGCCGCTGCGAGACGCCTCGACCGCGGTGATCCGCAAGCTGGCGCGCGTGCTCGAAGGCCGGGTGCCCATCATCGGCGCCGGCGGCGTGATGAGCGCGGATGACGCGCGCGCCAAGCTCGCGGCCGGCGCCAGCCTGGTGCAGATCTACACCGGGCTCATCTATCGCGGCCCGCAGTTGATAGGCGAAATCCTGCGCGCCCTCCCTGCGGCCGGGTCATGAGCCCGCCGGGCCGTCCCAAGGGCGAATCCTTGGCGCAAAGCGACAAGGTAAGCCAATGAACGACGAAGCGCTCGCCCGCGAAATCGACGCCCTGCTGCCGCAGACCCAGTGCACCAAGTGCGGCTACAGCGGCTGCCTGCCTTATGCGCGCGCGATCGCGGCGGGCGCGGCCGATATCAACCAGTGCCCGCCCGGAGGCGCCGCCGGCATCGGCAAGCTCGCCGCGCTGCTCGGGCGCGATCCCAAGCCGCTCAACCCGGCCAACGGTGCGGAGCGGGGTCGCGCGCTCGCGCTGATCGACGAAGCGCGCTGCATCGGCTGTACCCTGTGCATACAGGCCTGTCCGGTGGATGCCATCGTCGGCGCAGCCAAGCTGATGCATACCGTGATCGCCGAGCTGTGCAGCGGCTGCGAGCTGTGCCTGCCGCCCTGCCCGGTCGACTGCATTGCCATGGTGCCGCTGCCGCAAGCAGATGCGACGTGGACCCAGGCCATGGCCGACGCGGCGCGCGCGCGCTTCGAGTTTCGCGGCCTGCGCCTCGCGCGCGAGGCAGCCGAACGCGCCGAGCGCCTGGCGCGCAAAGCGCAAGGCGAGCCCGGGCAAGCGATGCCCGACGCCAAGAAGGCGGCGATTCTCGCCGCGCTGAAGCGCGCCAAGGCGAGAAAGGCCGGCATCGCGCCCAGGAACACGGAGAATCTGTCGCCGCAGGTTCTGGCCGAAATCGCCGCCATCGACGCGCGCCGCATGGCGGCGAAAAAGCGATGAATGCGGCAAAGCGCCGGAAGATATTCGACCGCTTTCAGGCCGCGAATCCGGAGCCGCGCGGCGAGCTCGAATACGGCACGCCGTTCGAACTGCTGATTGCCGTGATCCTGTCGGCCCAGGCCACCGACAAGAGCGTGAATCTGGCCACGCGCGGCCTGTACCGCGTGGCGCGCACGCCGCAGCAAATGCTCGCCCTCGGCATGGAAGGGCTGATCGCCCATATCAAGCGCATCGGGCTATATCGCACCAAGGCGAAAAACATACTCGCCACCTGCGAACTGCTGCTGCAAAGGCATGAGGGCAAGGTGCCACGCGAGCGCGCGGCGCTGGAGCAACTGCCCGGGGTCGGGCGCAAAACCGCCAACGTGGTACTGAACATCGCTTTCGGCCAGCCGACCATCGCAGTGGACACGCACATCTTTCGGGTTGCCAACCGCAGCGGCATCGCGCCCGGCAAGACCCCGCTGGAAGTCGAGCAGAAGTTGCTGAAATTCGTGCCGCCGGAGTTCCGCCTGCATGCCCACCACTGGCTGATCCTGCACGGTCGCTATGTGTGCAAGGCGAGGAAACCGGACTGTCCGAAATGCGCGATCGCGGACTTGTGTGAATACAAAACCAAGGAAGATCGTGGTTAGTCATTCGTGGCTCGTTGCTCGGACCACTAACCACGAATCACGAACCGCAAACCACTAACCCATGTTCAACCCCAGCCGCGATCAGGTCAGGCAGTTTTTCTTCGATACCTGGCGCAAGTACCGCGAACGCGACGTGCTGGCCGGACTGGAGCAGCTCGCGCTGGCCGTGATCCTGCTGCATCCGGAATACCACCCGGTGCTGGACGATCCCGAGCGTTACCAGGATCGCGACTACCGGCCCGAAGCGGGCGATACCAACCCGTTTCTGCATATGAGCATGCACCTGGCGATCGAAGAGCAGTTGTCCATCGATCAGCCGCCGGGCATCGGGCTCGAGTTTGCGCGCATCGCAGCGAAATCCCGCGACCGGCATGCCGCCTGTCATCAAGTCATGGAATGTCTTGCCGAGACCGTGTGGCGCGCGCAGCGCGACGGCGTGGCGCCGGACACCGCGGCTTACCTCGAATGCCTGAAGCGGCGCTGAGCGCCAATCGGAATTATTGCGCCAGCCGTTGCTCAGGTATGACTTGCAGGCTGCCCTTCAGACTGCTGATGTAGGCCGCAAGATCCTCGATGTCCTGCTTCGACAGCGCGCCAGCCTGCGCGGCCATGATCGGGTTCTTGCGCGCGCCTGACTTGTAATCGAGCAGCGCGCGCGCGAGGTAGTCCTGGTGCTGGCCGGCCAGGCGCGGAAAATCGGGCGAAGTCGGCGTGTTGAAATCGGCGCCATGGCAGGCCTCGCAAACCGTTGCTTTCTTCGCGCCCGCAGCGGCATTGCCGCCGGCGTATACAAACTGGCTGGCGCAAGCCAGCAGAGCGATCAGCAATGTTTTTTTCACGATCGCTCCTTTATTTGCTGCCGCGGGAAAAATAGGCGGCGATATCCGCGATGTCCTGATCGGACAGGCTTCCAGCGACAGCGCGCATCGAGGGGTGGCTGCGCTCGCCGGATTTGTATTCATGCAGCGCCTTGGCGATATAAGCCTGTTGCTGCCCCATGATCAGCGGCACATGATAGACATGCGGGTAGGCCGTCCGGTAATCGGGGATGCCGTGACAGCCTTCGCACATGGAGATCTTGCCCTTGGCAGCCTCCGCATTGCCCACCAGCGCCTGCGCCAGCGCCGGGCCAGCCAGAACAAGCAGCGCAAAACCCAGAATTATTTTCATCGTCTTCACTTTTAACGGCGGATACAGTGCAGGTATAGAGCGCCATCTACCGCCAAGGTTCAATGGGCCGTGGATTTTATACGATAGGCAGAGGGCGAGTAAAGAGTCAATTTGCGGGCGTCCGGTCCGGGGCGGCGCCCGCCGTCGCGCACGGCGGGCCGGGCAAGGCGGCCGAGCCGCAGCCGCGCCGCTCGTCGTATAATGCGCCTTTCCTTTCAGGGTATCGCCATGCGTTTCCACGGTTCCGATAATTACATCTCGACCGACGACCTGACCCTCGCCGTCAACGCCGCCGTGACGCTGCAGCGCCCGCTGTTGATCAAGGGCGAACCGGGAACCGGCAAGACCATGCTGGCCGAGGAAGTGGCCAAGGCGCTCGGCCTGCGCATTTTCGAGTGGCACATCAAGTCCACCACCAAGGCGCAGCAGGGCCTGTACGAATACGATGCCGTATCGCGGCTGCGCGATTCGCAGCTGGGCGACCCGCGCGTGCACGACATCAACAACTACATCGTCCGCGGCACGCTGTGGCAGGCGTTCACCGCGGAGGAGCCGGTGGTGCTGCTGATCGACGAAGTCGACAAGGCCGACATCGAATTCCCCAACGACCTGCTGCGCGAGCTCGACCGCATGGAGTTCTACGTCTACGAGACGCACGAGCTGGTAAAGGCCAAGCACCGACCGATCGTGTTCATCACCTCCAACAACGAAAAAGAGCTGCCCGACGCGTTCCTGCGGCGCTGCTTTTTCCATTACATCCGCTTCCCCGACAAGGAAACGATGGAGAAGATCGTCGACGTGCACTTCCCCGGCATCAAGAAGCACCTGCTGCGCGAGGCGCTGGAGGTGTTCTTCGAGGTGCGCGAGGTGCCGGGGCTGAAGAAGAAGCCCTCCACCTCGGAGCTGCTCGACTGGCTGAAGCTGCTGCTCGCCGACGACATTTCGCCCGAGGCGCTGAGGAGCAAGGACAAGAAGACCATCATCCCGCCGCTGCACGGCGCGCTGCTCAAGAACGAACAGGACGTGCATCTGTTCGAGCGGCTGATCTTCATGTCGCGCCATAACCGTTAGCGCGAACACCGCGGTTCAGCCAGCACCGGCGCGATCATGCTGATCGATTTCTTCCTCAAACTGAGGCAGGCCAAGGTCCCGGTCACGACCAAGGAATACCTCATGCTGATCGAGGGCATGCAGAAAGGCGTGGTCGGCGCCTCGATCGACGATTTTTACTATTTCTCGAGAACGTGTCTCGTCAAGGACGAGGCCAACTTCGACAAGTTCGACCGCGCCTTCGGCGAGTACTTCAAGGGCGTCGAAGCGATCATGGGCGTGGAGGCGGATATTCCGCTCGAGTGGCTGCGCAAGCAAGCCGAGCTCAATCTGAGTCCCGAGGAAAAAGCCAAGATCGAAGCCATGGGCGGCTGGGAAAAGCTCATGGAAACGCTGAAGAAACGCCTGGAGGAACAGAAAGGCCGGCACCAGGGCGGCAGCAAATGGATCGGCACCGGCGGCACCTCGCCCTACGGCGCCTATGGCTACAACCCCGAGGGCATACGCATCGGCCAGGAAGGCTCGCGCAACCGCTCGGCAGTGAAGGTGTGGGACCAGCGCGAGTACCAGAACCTGGACGACCAGGTGGAACTCGGCACGCGCAACATCAAGATCGCGTTACGCCGCCTGCGCCGCTTCGCCCGCGACGGCTCACCCGAGGAACTCGACCTGGATGGAACCATCAGTTCCACCGCACGCAAAGCGGGGATGCTCGACATCCTGATGCGGCCGGAGCGCCACAACAAGGTCAAGGTGCTGCTGTTTTTCGACATTGGCGGCTCGATGGACGACCACATCAAGCTATGCGAGGAGATGTTTTCCGCGGCCAAGACGGAATTCAAGCACATGGAGTATTTCTACTTCCACAACTGCCTGTACGACTACGTGTGGAAGGACAACCGCCGCCGCCATTCGGAGCGCACCCCGACCGTGGACATCATGCACAAGTACGGGCATGACTACAAACTGATTTTCGTCGGCGACGCCACCATGAGCCCGTACGAAATTCTGCAGCCGGGCGGCTCGATCGAATACTCCAACGACGAGGCCGGCGCGGTGTGGCTGCGGCGCATGCTCGACAGCTATCCGAAAGCGATCTGGCTCAACCCCGAGCCGGAGCAGCTCTGGCCCTACCGCCAGTCGATCTCCGTAATCCGCGAGATCATGGAAGCGCGCATGTATCCGATCACCATCGAGGGCCTGGAGCGCGCAATGCGCTATTTGAGCAAGTAGCGAAGCGCTAGAAAAAACAATCCGCCGGCCTACATACATCCGCCGGCCCGCATAGATCCGATGACCCTGAGCCGAGTCCGCGAGTGCGCATGACGCACTTACGCTCATTCGGTGCCATTGCGTTCGGGAAGTTGAAAGTGCTTTATTGGTTAACCAAATTCGAATGCCGCATAGCCAATTTGCAATGGTGAACGCGACCCCGCCGTGCTTAAATGACAGCGAGTAATCGCACCAGAATGACGACGAGAGGAGAATTTATGAAAGGGGGACTTGTGATGACGATGAGATTTTCAGCCGTAGTGAGCGCGTGCCTGTTGGCATCGGCTCTCGTGACGCAGCCGGCGAACGCTGAACCGGCGAAGCCGGCGGACTATCCAAACCGGCCGATTAATTTTGTAGTTTCCTACCCGGCCGGCGGAGGCATGGATATCACCGCTCGTACCCTGGCCGCGCAGATGGAGCGTGTGACCGGCTATCAGTTCCGTGTCGAGAACCGGGGAGGGGGTGGCGGCATTATTGGCAACACCTACATGGCCAAGCAGGCGAAGCCGGATGGATATACGGTGGGCATACTCGCCAATCCGACGATGTTTATGAACATCCTCAACCAGGGGGCGCACTTCAACAAGGGCGACGTCGATGCGATCGCGGGCATCACGTTTGAACCGGTGCTTTGGGTGACTCGCACGAAATCCGAGTTCGGCAAGATGGACTTCAAACAGATCCTCGCTTACGCGAAGAAAAATCCCGAGAAGCTGAAAGCGGGCGTCATCCCCAACGCCGCGTTCGATATGGCTACGCGTATCGTCGAGAAACAAAGCGGCGCCAAGTTTACGATCGTTCCTTTCCAGGGCGGGAAGCCGGCGATCGTGGCGCTTCTAGGCGGCAATATCGATATTTCCGCCGTCTATTACAGTGAAGTCGCTCAGTACATCACAGAGGGGAGTCTGAAACCGCTTGCCGTGAGCGACAACTCGCCGCTGCTCCAGCTTCCCGATACGCCCACGATGAAAGCTCTGAATATCAAGATGGCTTCTGGTACCTGGGGGGCGGATCGTTTCGCCGCGGTACCGAAAGGAACCAGCAAAGACATTAAAGAATATCTCGCCTACCTCATCCAGAAAACGCTGGCAGATAAGACGGCTCGTGAGGCCTTTGAAAAAGTTGGCGTCGAGGTCGAACCGAAGACCATGGCGGAGGAACAAAAGCTCTACGACGAATCTTATAGCGAGGTTCGCAACTATCTCAAGGAAACCGGTCAGTTGAAGATGTCGCAATGACCTGATCGGCCGGACGCCGCCCGGGCGCGTGATCCGCGTTCTCGCCAGGTGTCCGGCCTGACTTTTTCGGGCAGACGAAATCGGCGTGTACACAATCACCCAGCCTGCGATCCGAGCCAGGTAATGGCGCGCACCGTGAGCGCTCCGTGGTGATCAGCCACGGCGGGGCGTGAGCGATTGGCTGACTCCGGTTTGAACCAGAAGCACGCCGCATAACTCTCGAATTCTTGCTCCCGAGGTTCCAATGCTGGAAGGATTGTTGGCTGCCATGTCTCCGACAAATCTCTTTGTCGAGATTGTCGGCGTACTTATCGGGATCGTTTTCGGGGCCATACCCGGTTTGACCGCGACGCTGGCAATCGCCTTGTTCGTGCCGGTCACGTTCCTGATGAGCGCGAGCGCCGGCATGATCATGCTCGCCGGTATCTACGCCGGGGCAATCTTCGGCGGAAGCATTTCGGCCATCCTGATCAACGTTCCCGGCACGCCGGCCTCCATTATTACCGGCTGGGAGGGCTATGCGCTGGCCCGCGAGGGTAAAGCGCCGCTGGCCTTGAGTCTTGCCGCACTGAGCTCGGGCGTAGGCGGGCTCTTTTCCGCCGTGGCCCTTCTCTTCCTTACGCCGATGCTGTCTTCGCTCGCACTGACGTTTGGCCCACCCGAATACTGCGCTCTTCTGCTGTTTAGCTTTACCATCGTCACCGTCATGATAGAAACGCCGCTGATGCGCAACTTGCTCGGCTGCTTCATCGGACTTCTTCTGACCACTATTGGCCTTGACCCCGTGACCGGTTCGGCGCGCTTCACGTTTGGCAGCGTAGACCTGATGTCCGGCTTCAATCTGATAGCGGTTCTGGTCGGGTTTTTCTGCATGACCGAGGCCGTCTTCCTGGCATTCGAGAGTCTGGACAAGTCGACCAATGATCAAATCATCAAGTTCGGCAAGGGAAACTCGTTTAGCGAGCTCATAAAGACGCTGCTTACGCACGGCATCACCTACCTTCGTTCGTCGACAATCGGTCTGTTTCTCGGGATACTGCCGGCCGTGGGGCCGGTTGAAACGCCGTTCATCGCGCATACGGTGGAAGGGCGATTCAACCGCCAGGACAAGAAGTTCGGCAAGGGATCCATCACCGGCCTCATCGCCTCCGAGTGTTCGATCAGCGCGAACGTCGGCGGATCTCTCATGCCGCTGATCTCCTTGGGTATTCCGGGCAGCGGTGCGGCCGCCGTATTCATCGGCGCGTTGACGCTCCACGGTTTGCAGCCGGGCCCCTTGCTCTTCAAAAGCGAACCCGTGCTGATCTACACGTTCTTCTGGGGGTTTATCGCGGTCAACCTGTTCATGATGTTTTTCGGCATGTTCGGCGCCAAGTACTTCGCGCTGGTGCTGAAGTTGCGCAAAAGCGTGCTCGCAACGTTCATCGCCGTCTTTTCGATTCTGGGCTCCTACGCCGTCAACAACAGCCTGTTCGACGTGGGGGTGATGTTCGGCGCGACCGCTCTTGCGCTGTGGCTGCGCGCGCTGCGTGTACCGATTCTGCCCATCGTGCTGGCGGTGATTCTCGGTCCGCTGCTCGAGCAGCAGGCCTTGGTTCTGTTCACGACTTCGGCCGGCGTCGCCGATGTGCTGAGGCGTCCGATCGCGGACGGCTTCTTTGTAATCTCTGCACTCATCGTGGTGTTTAGCGTCGCCAGACGGCTCAGGGAAGGCCGGGCGAAGCCCTGTTGAGTAGCTGCAGGACCAGGGAGCTCATGTCGCCGTGTTTTATTTCAACCTGATATCGCTTTTCGTGATCGTCTGCGGGGCGGCCGTCCTCGGTCTGCAAATGCCGGATATCGCGCCCTCGGCGCGCGTGTACCCGCTGGTCTTGATGGTTCTTGTCGTCGTGTGCAGTCTGGTCATCGCCGCGAAAGAAATCGCCGGCCGCTCTGCGACCGCGCCTCTGGACCCGACCCTTGCGAAGATATTGTCCGCGCCGTCGCCGTTCCGCATTCGGGTGTTCGCTTTCGTTGCGATCTGGCTGATTTATTCCTGGGCGCTCACCCTGGCCGGCTTCATTGTCGCGACAACCTGCGCTATTTCGCTTTCTTTGTGGCTATTGGGGATCAAGCGAATTTTCGTCGGCATTATGACGGCCGTGCTGTTTTCGGTGGTGCTGTCGATTCTTCTCGCGACCGTACTCTATATTCCGACTCCGTCGGGACCGCTCGACCAGCTGTTGATACGAGCGATCTATGCGATCCAGCACTGAAGGGAAATAACCATTCGACGCAAGACGAAGGGACACCAAATGATCATAGATTGCCATGGGCATTACACAACCGCTCCGGCCGCTCACGAGGCATGGCGCAAGGCGCAGATCGATGCTGGCGGCGATCCGTCGGCGATGCACGGAAATGAAGGCCCCGTCATAAGTGACGACGAGATCCGCGAAAGTCTCGAGAACTCCCAATTGCGCCTGCAACGGGAGCGCGGAACCGATTTGACGATTTTCTCGCCGCGCGCCGGCGGCATGGGCCACCATATCGGCACCGAAGAAATGAGCCGGCAATGGTCCCGGATCTGCAACGATCTCATCAAACGAGTCTGTGATCTTTACCCCAAGAGCTTTGTACCGGTCTGCCAGCTTCCGCAATCACCGGGGGCGTCCCCATCGAACAGCATTCCGGAGCTGGTCCGTTGCGTCGAAGAGCTGGGTTTCGTCGGCTGCAACCTGAGCCCCGATCCCAGCGGCGGCTACTGGACCGATCCGCCGATGACCGATCCCTGGTGGTTCGGGCTTTACGAGAAACTTGAAGAGCTCGACGTGCCGGCGATGATCCATGTCAGCCAGTCATGCAACCCGAATTTCCACTTCACCGGCGCGCATTACATCAATGCCGACACCTCCGTCTTCATGCAGCTGCTCAAGTCGGACCTGTTTGGCCGCTTCCCCAGACTGCGGTTCATCATCCCGCACGGCGGCGGCGCGGTGCCCTATCACTGGGGCCGGTATCGCGGCATAGCGATCGACATGAAGCGCCCGGAACCCGCCGCGCTGATGGCCAACAACCTTTTCTTCGACACCTGCGTCTATCACCAGCCCGGCATCAACCTCCTCGCAGAGGTGGTCCCGGTTGACAATATTCTGTTCGCCTCGGAAATGGTCGGCGCGGTTCGGTGCAAGGACCCGGATACCGGACGTTTCTTCGACGATACGCGGCAATATATCGAGGCGAATACGAGCCTCAGCCCCGAGGACAAGGAGAAGATCTATTACAGGAACGCGTTGAAGGTTTTCAAAGGGCTCAAACTGCCCATCGCCGCGGACAAATGAGCGGCGGATGGCGCGAGCGATGGGGACATCGATCTAAGAGTCTGTAACATAACGAGGGGAAACACCCCCTCGTGCTCCCCTAATTCAGCCCGTAAAAAAACGACCTTTGTTACGGGTTCTAAGTCCCGGTACTGGCAGACGCAATCTGCCGGACGATTGCGAGGAAGTCGCTCACGGCGGCCGTTTGCCTGACGCCGCAGCGCTGCAGCAGGCAAATCGAGCGCTGCGGCAGTGCGAAGTCGAGATCGAGAGGGACGATGCGCCCTGGCGGCATCTCCGAATCAAACGTCGTGATCGAGCGAAAGCAAATCAGGTTCGCATGGAGCACCAAATACCTGATCATCGAATAGGAGGCCGTTTCAACCGATCCCTGCGGCAGCCGACCGGCCGCCTCCGCGAACACACCCTCCAACAGTTCGCGCGTCACGCTGCCGTGCGGCGGCAAGATGAAGGGATAGCGCAACAGATCATGCGCCGACAAGGCCCGGCGATGGGCCAAGGGGTGGTCGCCGGATACGAACAGGGCCATGGGGTCCGTTACAATCGGCTCGACCGAAACGCCTTCGAGCAAGGCGGGATTGGGATGCGCGCAAATCAGAACGTCGACCTCGCCCGCGTGCATCGCGGCCAGCAGGGCTCCGATCGGCCCCTCGACCGTGCGCGCGACGATTTTTGGGTGAGAGGAGAGAACGCGCTTGATCGCTTCGGGAAGGAGCGCTCTTCGCGAATAGGCAAGCCCGCCGACGCACACAACTCCCGAGGACGCACCGTCGAAGGAGTCGACGTCATCCTTCATCTTGCGCAGTTCCGACAGCACCCGTTTGAAGCATAGTGCGCTTGCAACGCCCGCCGGCGTGGCGATCATTCCCATCGGGGTGCGCGAGAAAAGCTCCACGCCCAAGTCGGTTTCCAAATGGCGAATCGACATCGAAACCGCGGGCTGAGATACCGCCAAGAGCTGACTCGCCCGCTGAACCGAACCAAAGTCATGCACTGCGATCAAAGCGCGCAGCCGTGAAACATCGACATGCATTTGGAATACCGAAGCGTTGCTGCGCACCTTGCTGCTATCCGCCTGTGCAAGCTGGTCCCGCAGGTTCGACAATTCCGACTGGATGATTTGGCAACGTGTGGCGACGAGAGCCCCCTCCGACGTCGAAGCCACGCCGCTTTGAGAGCGCGTCAGAAGCGATCGACCGAATTTCTCTTCCAGGATGTCGATCGATCGCGAAACCGTGGATGGAGTGCGGCGCAATTGCTCGCTCGCACGCGAGATGCGCCCAAGCTCCAGTACCGTCGCAAAAGTACCGAGATGGCTCAGGGAGAAATTAATGTCGACCAAAGCGATCGGAAAATGAATCCGCCGGGCAGGCTATGATCTGCCAGCCAGCGTAGATGCGATGACCCCGAATTGAGCCCCCGAGTGCGCATAGCGTACTTAGCCGCATTCGGGCCCCTCCTTACTGGCAAAAGGACGTTCTCTATTGATTAAGTGCTGGGCAATCTACGACAATCGCGGGCGCGGCGCAATAGTTCTTTGTTCCCCTTCGCGGCTCGCGGAGATTTCGGGGCAGATCAGGCGATGTCGGCTACCGGTTGGTAGGTTCACGCGTTTGGCGCCGGCGCGTTCCTGTCCGCCTGCGTCGCGGCGCGCTTAGGTTCTCGCGGAACGCGATGGCGGTCGTACGGCGCACGGCTAGCGGCGTATTGGCGCACGGAAAATCCACCTAGGCACGCCATTGTCCGAGGGTGTGCAGTTCCGATGTATCCACAGACACGGCATTCTTATATTGATGAAAGCGGCCTTCCACCGCTTCTGGAGCCAGGCAGGCAAACGCGGCTCGGACCTCCGGATCCTCGATGGCCTGTGCAAACAGATCCGGGTCAACCCATTCCAGGTGACCCTTTTGCAGCTGCGCGTAGATACGCGCTCTGCCGTTATCGACAAAGTTGATCACCGGAATGCGGCGCGCGCACTCGCGCAGAAAATCGGCATTGCCGCTCGCTTCCCAAACCGAGCCGCGAGGATAAACCTGGGCAGGATCACGGGCATTGACATCGATTTTTCGGTAGCGGTCGATATTCAACATGCCCTTCACATCGAGGATATTCAGTTCGCCCCTGAAGCCGTAGGCGATGGTGCGCGGCTGTTCGCCCTCAGCGACACTATTATCGAGAAACTCGAAATGAGCCGCCATGTCCGTGCGTTCGGCCCAGGTAAAAAACAGCTTGGGCATCCCGGCGAAAGCCTCCACGTTGTGATCCAACAAATCATCCACGGCCTTGAAGCGCCCGACCTTGAGTCCCCGACTCCAGGCCCGTTCAACGGTTGCATCCGGCGGAGTGATGACGAAAAACATATACACCACACGTCCGAATCGGGTCAGCAGGTTGCTGCCATCGCGTTTTTGGGCATCGGTGTCGAAGCTGTCGAAACGGAAACGATCGATCACCAGATGTGACATCGCGCCCCGGCTGGCCTTGCCGCTCATGTAGCGATCCAGTTTGCGATCGATAATCGAATTTTCATCCCCGGTCAGTGTTCCGGCATACTTGTAGTGAGGCCCGAGGGAATCGTAATCGAGCAGGTACTTACGCCAGATGTCCGGACTGATCAGGGCAAAATCATTCCAATCAAGACCGAGTCGGGCGACCAACTGTCTCTGCAATGGACGCAGGGTACTTTTCCCCGAGGCCGAAGCCCCCTTGGTATTCATCACCACCGGATCGGTTTGCGCAGGCAAACGCCGATAGCCCTCGATCTCGCGCCCCCGTTCAATAAAGGGTTCAATAAGGGATCCGATCATGTCGCTGCCGTAATTGTTCAGCACCCGATCCGTAGCGAGGCGAATCAGCAAAGACGAATCCGCACGCAAAGCGCCGTGCTTCCCGTACAACGCGGAGGCGATTTTGTGCAGCGCCTGGCAGCAGGCGCGGGGCAAATCCTCCGCCGAGGTTTCGGCCATGCGCTGCCACTGCGCCATGCAACGCAGTTCTCTTTGTTCACGGCTTTCCATCGGCGCGGATTCGGCGGTGCGCGAAGATCTCAAGCCAAGGCGCTCGAACAGACTCCTCGGATGAAACCGATCCGTGGTGCCGACGTCATCGGCAAGCAACGTAGCAAGCAAAATGTCTCTGATTTGATCATGGATCCGACGTTCAAGATCGGTGTAGGCCGTGGTGATTGACCTCATTTGCGGCGCCACATAGTCCTTCCATATTCTTGCCACCATGGCCCGGGCATTGATGCCCAGATCCTCGTACCTGGAACCATCCGGAACCAGAAAATCCGCCGACACCCGAATCAACAGTTCATGAGTTACCAGCCGTTCGGGGCGGAATCGCACCAGTTGCCTGGGACGAAGCCCCGTAAACGCGGCCAATTCCAGTACCTCATCCACGCTGGTGAACACATTCTCAGGCCGCATCAACGTCACCAGGGGCAGCAACTTTGACGGCAATAGGGATTCAATACCCGGGTTCCAGGGGCCGAAGCCTTCTGCGTCAGGGGATGAATTCATCGTGCATACATTTCAATATTCACCTGCCCCTGTCGATGGACCGTTCAGTACGAAACGAGCCCGCAGGTCGTTTGGATTAACGGCGCCTTCATCGAGCGCGCGATACGCTACCTAAGCAAGCAACTCAGAGACAGAAAACCAAAACCAGGGATAGCCTCTGCGCCCGCGTGCGGCGTCAGGCGTTCGGCAGCCCCACAACATGGTGATGCGAGCCGTGCAGGTTTTTCAATGCCTGCGGCCCCAGTGAGCCGACGACCATGCCGGTGATCGCCATCAGGAAGCCAGCCAATTGCCCGGGGAAGACCTGCCCTGCGGGCGTGGCCAGGAACAGCACCCAGGTCAAAACGCCGAGCACGATCGAGAACACGGCGCCCTGCGTCGTCGCGCGCTTCCAGTAAAGGCCCGCCAGCAGCGGCACGAACGCGCCGACCAGGGTCACCTGGTACGCGCCGGCTACCTGTTCGTAGATCGAGGTGCCGCGCAACAGGATCGCATAGAGGCAGACGCAGACGCTGAAGATCAGCACGGTCACGCGCATCGCCTTGAGTTCCTGCCGGTCAGCCCGGCGCTGGACGAACGGGCGCCAGATGTTCTCGACGAAAGTGACCGACGGCGCCAGCAGCGTAGCCGATGCGGTGGACATGATGGCCGACAGCAGCGCACCGAAGAACATTACCTGCATCGCAACCGGCATGTGATCGAGCACGAGGGTCGGCAGCACTTTCTGCGGGTCGGTTTTCAGCAGACTGGCGGTCTGCTCCGGCATGATGATCATCGCGCTGGCCACGAGGAACATGGGCAGGAAGGCGAAAACGATGTAGCACAGTCCGCCGATCACCGGTCCGCGCGTCGCGGCCTTGACGTCCTTGGCCGACATCACGCGCTGGAAAATGTCCTGCTGCGGAATCGACCCGAACATCATCGTGATCCCTGCGGCGACGAAGAAAATGACGTCCTTGAAGCTCGGCGCGGGCAGGAAGCGGAACATGTCCTTGCTGTTGGCCAGTGCCAGCACCTTGTCGGCGCCACCCGCCTGCTGGCCGGCGAAAACGACCAGAATGAGCAAACCGACGACGAGTACGATCATCTGCAGGAAATCGGTCACGGCGACCGACCACATGCCGCCAAACAGCGTGTAGGCAAGAATGGTCAACGTTCCGAGCCCCATGCCGAGCGGAACGCTGATTGCGCCGGCCGACAGGACATTGAAGACCAGGCCGAGCGCCGTCACCTGGGCCGAGACCCAGCCGAGATAGCTCAGGATAATCATCAGCGAGCAGCCCAGCTCGACCCAGCGGCCGAAGCGTTCGCGGTAATAGTCGCTGATCGTCAGCAGGGTGAACTTGTACAGTTTTCCGGCGAAAAACATGCCGACCAGTACCAGACACAAACCCGCGCCGAACGGGTCCTCGACCAGCGCGTTGAGGCCACCGCTGACGAATCGCGCAGGAATGCCCAGCACCGTCTCCGCGCCGAACCACGTGGCAAATGTCGTCGTAATGATCATCGTCAGGGGCAGCTTGCGCCCGGTGATCACGAAATCGGCCGTGTTCTTGACGCGCTTGGCGGCCCACAGGCCGATGACGATGGTAACCAGCAGATAAAAGATGACCAGGGTCAACAGCATGTGGCTTACTCTCCGTTGCGAATAGTTGGAGCGATATGGGTGGCTAGCTTGTAGCTTGGCTGGCGCAAGATTACCCGTACATCAGGCGGCCGCGCAAGCCGCCGGCGCACCCGAACCTGGGGAACAATCAATGTCCGCGGCAAACCAGGATGCGCCACCCGAGCAGGCAGATCGGCAGCCACCCCACGGGGCCGCCTCAGCCACCAAGCACGATCTTCAATGCCTCGAAAATGGCTTGAGACTTCGCCGGCTTGGACAGATAGGCGTCGGCCCCGAGCGAGAGGCCTTGCAGCAGGTACTCGGGGGCGGAGTGGCCACTGAACATGATCACCGGAAGTTCGCGGATTACCGGATGGGTACGAATCTTCGCAAGAATCTTGAACCCGCTCACGTTACCGGGCAAGTTGACGTCGAGTATTATCGCATCCGCGCGCGGCGCCTTCTGCATCGCCTGGACGAAGGTTTGCACGTCGCGCGCCCTGCGCGTCTGGTAGCCTGCCGCGCGCGACAGCAGCAAATCGAGCATGTTCAACGTGGGAAGGTCGTCCTCGACGATCAGGATGGTGGTCTTGGCGGGATCGACGCGGCGCGGCGGTCGCGGCCGGGTCACGTTGACGAAGTAGTTGCCCTCCGCCAGATCCCTCACGCCGATCAGTATGTCCGGTGGAATGCGCCGCGGCGGCGGTGGCGGCGGTTCCGGCTTGAGATCGGCCAGCCTGAATACGCCGGTAAAATCCAGATCGATGGCCTTGTCAGCGTCGGTGGAATCGGTCTTGCCCATGCCGGAAATACCTCAGGTGCGCGACAAATTCGCCCAAATTCCGCGCCACTCGCGGAAAGCCACCACGATCAACCAAGAATCACGACGAGACCTACGAGCCCAAGCGGGGAGACTGGCGCGCCCCCGATCGTGAACACGGTGTGTCCGCCCCATGTCCACAGCATCGCCGGAAAGCGTGGAACGTCGCTCAATCCATCGCACCGGACTAGTCTTTCTCGCGCTGGGGCGGCGGCGCGACCTTGATCGCTTCCTCGATGGTGGTGAGACCAGCCGCCACTTTCATCGCGGCGCTGATGCGCAGCGGCTTCATGCCTTCCTTGTAGGCCAGTTCGCGCATCGCCGCGAGTTCCGCCTTGGCGTCGATCAGACGCCGCATCGCCGGCGACATCAGCAGGATTTCGTAGATGCCGATGCGCCCGATGTAGCCGGTGTTGCGGCATTCGAGGCAACCGGCCGACCGATAAATGTGCGCCGGGCGCTTCGCCTTCCACGGCGCGACGAATTCTTCCCAGGTGAGATCGTCGGCGCGGGAATCGTCGTAGAGCACTTTCTTCTTGCAATGCGGACACAGCGTTCGCACCAGGCGCTGCGCCATCACGCCCAGGATGGTGGAATTGAGCAGATAAGAGGGCACGCCCAGGTCCAGCAGCCGCGTGATCGCCGCCACCGAATCGTTGGTGTGCAGGGTCGAGAGCACCAGGTGGCCGGTAAGCGCGGCCTGAATCGCCATATCCGCGGTCTCGAGGTCGCGGATCTCGCCCACCATGATGATGTCCGGGTCCTGGCGCATCAGCGCGCGTACGCCGTCGGCAAAGCCGAGGTCGATGCCGCGCGTGACCTGCATCTGGTTGAATGCCGGCTCGACCATTTCGATCGGGTCTTCGATGGTGCAGACGTTGACCTCCTCCGTGGCCAGGGTCTTCAGCGTCGAGTACAGCGTGGTGGTCTTGCCCGAGCCGGTGGGCCCGGTGACCAGGATGATGCCGTGCGGCGCTGCGGTCATCTGGCTCCAGCGCGTCTGGTCCTCGTCGGAGAAACCAAGTTCGGCGAAATCCTTGACCAGCACCTCCGGGTCGAACACCCGCATCACCAGTTTCTCGCCGAAAGCCGTCGGCAGGGTCGACAGGCGCAGCTCGATTTCCTGCCCGTCGGCGGTGCGCGTCTTGATGCGCCCGTCCTGCGGCCGGCGCTTCTCCACCACGTCCATGCGGCCGAGGATCTTGATGC
>Ga0307377_10002960_pt1 | contig 19598 bp, 29 predicted proteins | sample TR3MG_FD_202535 | JGI IMG/M metagenome (GOLD analysis project Ga0307377, IMG submission 202535) | Soil microbial communities from Risofladan, Vaasa, Finland - TR-3 | ecosystem: Environmental > Terrestrial > Soil > Coastal area > Acid sulfate soil | place: Finland: Risofladan, Vaasa | collected... | reverse complement strand
TGGGGAAGTGCTGGAACTGGCAGACAGGCTGGACTTAGGATCCAGTGGAGCAATCCGTGGGGGTTCGAATCCCCCCTTCCCCACCACTTAGATTCCCTTGGTCGCTTCATATCAATAACACTATTACTTATTTGAACTGTTCTAGCCATCCACTTTCAGCTTTGTCATATTCTTCTTCTGTGATTTCACCCGAAACGAGCAGGTAGTATAACTCATTAAGCCAGGGCTGCAATTTTGTATCCAACATGCTCTTGCCCCAGCCAGGAGTCACATCGAGCATATAGACAGAGCAAGTGATGTCAGCGTTCTTCTGGTTGTTCCAGTTGGTGAACGTAAACCAATACTCAGTAGCTCCCTCTGAGGCAAATACCCGACCAGCGGTGGTAAAAACCGTGCCTTCTTCAGTGCTGGTGGCAAAGTTTTCGTAGAGAGGCTTTCCTTGAAACGGATCGAACACCCCCATATCTCTGCTGGGAGGCTGCCCCACTGGTTGGAGCATTTGGGAAAGAATTGTTGTACCGACCTTCTTGCCTTCATACCATGTCCAGCAACTCGCGTCGAGAGATACGGCACCGGGCTCCTCCCAGTTAAAGTAGATGGGGATATCGAGGGAGGAGACTATCACATCTACCCACTGACCTTCTTCCAGATAAAAGGATGTCGAATCCTGCCATGTTCCTGCGGGAATAACACCGAGACTTAAATTCTCGGAGACCTGAGTGTCGCCGCCCGCCGTGTTAGGTATCAGTGTAATCTTGTCTTGGATGTCAGCAGTTGATGCCAACGATGCTGGCTCGGATTTCCAAATTGATATGACTTTCCGAGGTACCTCTGGTGGCACTGGCATTGAAGTAGGCGTGTAGGATTGTGGAACTTCATCCCGAGCAGGTGCTGTTTCTGCCGGCGGAACGATGGTAACGCAGCCACCAAGTCCCACTAAGATAGATAGAATGATACTAAGAAGGATTACCGCTAGCTTATTCATTGCGTTGGCCCTCCTGGTTACGGCTCAGCCGTCTCACTTTCCCTAAATCTCTTTATCTCACTTTTAGGAATGAGAGTTCGATTGCCTACTCTGGTTGGAATCAACTTGCCGGCTTTGAGCCTTCGCCAAATGGTGGCGACGCCGACTCCCAGCGCCTGAGCAGCTTCGTCGACATCATAGAGATCCGGCATATTAATAATTATTTTAGCCATAGCAGCCATGATGATAGTCTTATAATATCAATTTGTCAATACTTTACCGGCTCTTTTGCAAGACTACAAAGCTAAAATATTTTTGTCGTCTTAAGGACAAAAGACGTTAAAAGGTGCAAAATGTGACACCAACTAGAAGTCAAACAGTACCGGCTGCAACGTCTTCCGTTCAGCCACGGCGACCTCTTTCTGCTCCCTTCGATCGGCGCGGTCGCGCTCCTGTCTGACATCAGCCCGTTTTCTGTAAATGAACTCCTTGAGGTTAGCCAGGTCCCGCAGCTGGCCGGAGGTGAGCTTTTCCACCCGGATATCCTCGGGCATGGTGACCCCGGAATCTTTAGTGCGGTGCCTCTCGTAGACCTTGCCGGCGATGTGCAGGTAGATTTGGTTCCAGTCGTGGTCCATCGGCTGAGTCAGGCAAACCGTGTAGAGATAGGCGCAGGCTTCGGCATCGGTGCCGGTCATATCGTCTCCCTTGAGTGCTCTTACATTCTCTATTAGTCTCTCCAGGGTGATAGCGGATTTCAGCCAGTCAGGGAGGGAGTCTCCCCAACCCCCGGGAAAGACAATGATGGGATCCGTGAAGACGCCTACTATTTCGGAGATGCCTTTCTCCACCGTCTTTTCCGTATTCAATTGCTAGTCCCTCCATGTCCAGATAACGTTACCTATTGTTGGAATGATATCCGTGGCCTCCAGTATGAGGCAGCGCCTGACCACTTCTTCAGCCTGAACTTTCGCTGCTTCAGACCATCGCCAAGGAGAGTCGTAGTGCTCAACGGCTTTACCTTTCCACAGGACATAACCTTCAAGATCGAGAGTCAAGTGCTCGATACCGTGAAACCATGGCTTGACATACCCGACCAGGGCAGCCTGGTAGAGCTTCTCGAACTCCTGCTCGCCCAGCTCATTGAGATGGCCGTTGACCATCTCCTGCAATAGATAAAGGTGCTCCGGAGAAAGGTCATCACCATCCTTCGTCTTTAACAGAATCGTACAAGCCTTGTCACACGTGCTTTCTGTCATAACTCCTCCTTTCGTGTAGATTTCGGGTAAAATAAAAGGGGCCGGGCATCGATAGCCCGGCCCTTTTACCCTCTGTGGTTACTCCTCGACGGCCTCGACGACCTCCTCGGCGGCCTTAACGAACATGGGCATCATCACCACTAAGGGGTAGTTGTGGTAGGTAAAGACAGCTGGTGATTTATCGGCAGTTGTCCCCATGGTGACGAAATCCTCCTTGCCTGAGAAGTACTCCATCAGGTATTTGATATTAATGGCAATCTTCCCGGGTCCGTCATCCGTCACGGCGGGGACCATGACTTCCACCTCACCCTTTTCTGCTGCTTTGGCGGATACCGTCATCACCGACTCTGCCCAGGTAAGCCGGGCGATTCCCGAGCCTTCATAGGCAACGTCCTTGATGCGGCGGAGAGCTCTTTCAAACTCTGGCGCCAGCAACTTGACCTTATTCGCAGTTATTTCCGGCACCAATTTTTTGAATTCGGGCGGAGTTCCATCCAACAGGTTAGCGATAACTTCCGCCCTGCCAAAGCGAAAGTATGCCTTGTTGTCGCCGTTCACCGAGAGATGTAAGTTCCTTTTTGCCGTGATCAGAGCGACAAGCGAGCCAACAGGGGGCGGCGGGGTCGCGCATTTCTTCCAGAGCATGTCGAGAATTTTGACGGTTCGCTGGGGGATAACCATTGCCTGCTCCAGCGGGAAGGAAAACGGCAGGTCCTGGTAGCCCATGCGGAAGCCGTCGCCGGCGGCAGCCGACATTTTTTCCCCGAGGTAGAGAGTAACGCCGGTAAGAATCAGGCGGCTATCCTCAGTAGCACAATAAGACGATATTGCCTTTAGGGCAGCAACGAGAAGATCCCCGTCGAAATCGCCCTCTGCCACCACTTTCTTATCCGGAAGGATTGGATAGTCGTTTGCGTCGGCTACCTCGTAAGAGGCCTTTCCGCTGCTCCAGGAGAGAGCGAGCGTCTTCTCTTTCACTTCGATCGTGAGCTCTTCATTTCCGGGTACATTCTCCAGCAGCTCGAGTACCTGGCGGTGCGGAATGAGGCAGTCTTCGTCGACCTCGGGAAGTTCCATGATTGCCCAGGTAGCGAGGTCTGTAGCGTGCGCCTTTCCGTCCTTGAGGAGTACGTTGGCGAGGATCGCCAAAGTCGGTTTCCTCGGGACGACCGAATCGAGTAGCTTCAGGGTGTCCCTCAGCCTATGTACGCGCATCTGCATTTTCTCTTTCTCCTTTCTATTTAACGTTCCCACCCACTCATCTAAATCGACCCCTTTTTCTGGTCTACCTAATTCATCGCCGGGAGACCAACCCCGGCGGACCATCCTTCCCAACGGTAATTAGTTGCCGGTTGGAAGAATGGTTTCGGTTAAAACATTCTGGGCGCCGCAGATGCCCCTGTGGTTGATTTTGCCCTTGTCGCCGCGGGCGGCGGCGCCGGTGCAGGCTTCGGCAGATCCGACTTGGGATACCGGGGACTGGCGGTCCACTGCGCGCGGGCGCCCTCCAGGATCCCCGCGGCGCGGACGAAGATTTCCGATAGGTCTCCCTCGGCCGTGTCGAAGACGGGGTCGCATCCGGGAGCCGATACCCCTACAGTTGCACGGTTCTCCTTCAGGACGATGACGATTTTGGCTTCGTCGCTCATGTATTTCCTCCTTTCGTTGTTTTACCGTTGTTTTACCCGACTTTTTCCTCACTTTTTTGTCGTCTATTAGTCATCTTTTTTGACGCCATTTTGTCACTATTCGACACAATATGACGCTATGTGCCCCTATCTGGCGCTATCTGGCGCTATCTGGCGCTATTTTTACTCTCTTTTTCCCGATGATTTTGGCGACCGCCTCCGGAGTCGCCATGACGGGGTAAAGGCTGCCCAGCTGCATATCGACCAGCAGCTGCATCCAGGGGCAGGTGCCCTCGATGAGCCGCCGCACAACCTCTACCACGAGAGCGGCCATTACCCGGTTGATGGTCGGGCCCTGCTCCGGAGCGTCGGCGCAGCTCAGTGGCTGGGATACCTGGGACAGGAGCTCCGGGCGCTGCATGGTCGGCAGGGGCAGGCCGTCGCAGACCTCACGCTTCGCGTCGAAGTAACCCATCTCTAAGTTACCGATGAGGATCTGCCCGTAGTTTTCGCCATTGCCGGCGTCTACCCACCAGACTACAGGGCGGCGCTCCTTGACCCTTTCAGCGATATCCCGCCGGGCAGGGCCATTATCCACACAACCCACGATCACATCAGCCCCGTTCAGATCCGCCATCGCAACCGGGTATGTGCCATAAGCGACCGCCCGCCGGTAGCGCCGGGCAAGACGCTCTGCCAGCACCTCGCTCTTAACCCCACCGAGCTCCGGTGAGAAAAAGTTCTGGCGCCTCAGGTTTCCTTCCTCTACCCGGTCGTGGTCTATCAGCACCAGATCGGCATTAGCCGGCAGCACCCGGCAGAGCCCTTCGGCGGCAAAGCCACCGGTACCGCCGCACCCCACCACTATTACCCGGCGGCGGAGTCTGTTAAAAGCGTTGCTAAGGTGGTACATTCCTGAAACACCTCCTCAAATGAGACGTCGGCAAAATACCCGTAGATCCCCACTCTCATCAGGTACTCAGGCTCATTCGTGTCGATCTTCCCCAGCACCATCGAAAGCCTCATCCCCTGTTCGTCCCGATCATCCGTGCCGCTGAAGAAAGCGGCCATGCTGCCGTGGCTGTGGATATCCAGGACAGTGTTCGGGACCCTCTCGTACTCAACACTGCCGCCGTCGCCTTTCTGGGACGGGTAGGCGATGTGGTAAGCGCCGGTCCAGGTGACGGCAAGGTAGCGCTCCTTGTGGGGATCTCCGTACAGGACTACGAGAGCGCTGTTATAGATACCACGGGGAATTCGGCCATGGATGAGGCGGACTTCTTCAGCGACCGGAGCTAGCCCTCTCACCTCGGCCGGGGTGATGCAGATGGTAGCCTCCAGGAGAGGGCTTCGGGTCCGCACGTAGAGCCCGCCCGATCCCAGGATATAGTTGTAGAAGCTACCGCGCTCTCCGCTCAGCCCGTCCTTGCTGTTTATGAGGTACCCGACTACGCTCATTTCATTATGTCCTCCAGCTTCCCGAAGGCCTCCAGGTCGGTTAAGGGATACTTTTTCATCCCGTCGAGCTCTTCCCACAAACGGAAGAGACTGTCGGGATGCTTTTTAGAGCGTTTTTGAAAGGATGCTTCTATCGTGAAGAAACTGATAAAGAAAGATCCGGGTATCTCCTCTACCTTATCCGGATACTTGTGGGTACCCGGACAGGTACTGCCATCTTGATAGACATTGAAAAGCGGGGCATGGTAGATGACGGTATCTGGTCCAGCCGGCCGCCTCTTCGAAGCATACACGCTTGGCGGTCTCCCCGGTGAGCAGACGAAGATCAGCCCGGGCATCGGCAGTTTGAAGCGCCGCGGGGGCTCGAATGCCTTTATCTGGAGGGCCACCGGCCATACCTTTGGTGGCTGCCACAGGGCGATTTCCATGCCGTAGCGTCCCTGTCCCCACCAGAGGGCTCCATTAGGAAGAATACCGGACCTTAGCGGCGTGTTGCGGAGAAATGCCAGGGCAACTTCTCTTGCCGATACCATCTTGGTAGTGATAAGCCCATCCCCCATCAGGTAGAGCATCACTGAGTTGTGGTAGAAGTCCAGCCGGGCCTCGAGTTCATCCGGTGGTATCTCCAGGCTCTCCGGCAGTTGCCACTGGTAAGCTCTGGGCTCTTTCGTTAGCATCGCTGACACATTCCTTATCCCTCCTTTTTAGCATGAATTCCAGAAGTGACTTGAAGTTGGCTGGAAGGTCTTTCTCCAGCCACTTCATAAAGCTATCAGTCTTCTCGTTGTGCAATAAAGCCTGCTGCCAGAGTGGTACCAGCCCCTCAACATTCTCCCTTTCCCAATAAGGAGCGTACCCGTTATAGAGTGTCTCGTAGTCGGTATCGAGGAAGAAATTGCCGGTGCTGCAGTTTAGATAGTCTCCCCAGAGCGCAGCGGGCTCGAAGCGGGTCTTATCAAGCAGCTGGTGGGCAAGCTCGCATGAGAATCTGCCTTCCGGCACGCGTTGCAGGAGTTCACCGGGGACATGCGCCCTGCAGGCTTCGGCTAGAGATACCCACGCATCCTCATCAGAATTCACGTTCTCAAAAAGATAGGTGAGGAGCTGGGCTGCAGGCCGGCCATCTGAGGATAAAGACTCGTAATCGTTATAATCCATCCCCATCACCATAACTGGAATGCGTGATGTGAGTTGCATGTACTCTTCTGCACTTCCGTCCTTGAACATGTCATGGAGAGGAAAGTAGCGGTCCTCAAAACGATTGGCAAAGACGGCCATCTGGGCTGCCGGCGTATCTACACGCAGGATCTCCCGCTCATACTCCGGCAAATATTCCTTTACCAGGTCGACGAAAATCCCGTATTCCTCATGGTCTCTGAGCCGGCCGACTAGGCTAGAGAGGGACGGCGGCGCCGCTCGCTTGAGCTTCTGCGCCAATAGTTCGAGAGGCTGCAGATCACGCTGCTCTTCCTCGGCTTGGCGCGCATTCATTGACTGTATAGTGTCGAGGTCATACATCTTTAAGTGCTCTCTATCAGTGCCTTGATGCTCTGTAACGCTTCACTTGTTTCCCTGGCGTAAGCCTCAGCTGCAGCACTGGCCTGCTCGATTTCGGTGAGGCGGCTTCCCACGAGTCTGTCATCTATGGCGCCGTCTTCATCGAGGACTTCCCGGGCAATCTCAAGCAGCCGGAGCCGGCATTCGGGTACCTCTTTCAGAATTCGCAGCGGGTCGAAGGTACCGCTCATCCCTTTGTGCCCGTCTTTCTCACGAACTCAATGTAGGTGTCCCCGTCTTTCGTCTGTTCTCTGACCTCGGCATTCGCCAGCTCGGGGAAGAAATCGGTCATCATGGTTTTAACATCTTCCACAGACATGGCGGGGTCGTTATCAGGAAACTTCCTGTCGTCGTAGACAAATATTCTGGCCATAGTTCACCCCTCTTTAATTGCTTAATCTACAGCCAGGCCCGGCGAATAGAGGATTCGCCGGGCCTACGCAGTGGGTTAAACTTATTACTCACCCCTCTTTAATTGCTATGGGCGAGTCCTTAACCAGCTTGTTAATTTATACCAGACCCCCCTTAACCAGTTTGTTAATTTATGCCAGATCCCTTTTTTGTGAATATGTCGGTAGCCTATATGAGTGCCACGATATATCATCGGCGACTTACTCACTTCCCCGCCTCCTTCCAGGTGTCGATTAGGTAAAGTAGTTATGCCCCTATAATACCTATGCTTTCTTCTAATTACATTAGCGCTGCATCAAATCCCTGTATCTGCCCTAGCCTGGCTGACCCGCACTTGGTGCATATTAAATCTTGCCCGGTGCCCTCTTTATTTATATGGGAGTCAACCACTCTGTGGGGAGTCTGCTTTCTGCAATAGGCGCAGTATTTCATTACGTTATCCGGAGAAGGAACTGCTGCTAACGTTGCGACCATCCGTTCACCTCCTTTTACTCACCCCCGCTTTAATTGCTAGGGGCTAATACTCGTTGGGGAATAGGGTTGTGGTTGCCGACCTGTCTGCCTCGGTAATAATCCAGATTTTTGGCAAGCTCCCGGATTCATAGGCGGAAAGAATCCTGTTTCCATCTTTGAGGCTTCGCTCGTTTTCCTGCTTGTCCTCATCGTCGAGGTTTCCCCAGTCACCACTTTGATGGCGAGTAAGGCTGCTCAGTACGAACTTGGCGAAAGCCTCATTCTCAGCCACCAGGTCATTAACGCCCCTGGTCATAACAAGTTCTCCCAACTTGAGACTTATCAAAGCCCTCGGCATTTTTGCCATAGGTCACCCCTCTTTAATTGCTATGCCGTGTTTGGCTAAGAGTGCCTTAGCCCTCTTTACATCGGTTTCTCTCTGCTGGATTTGGGCGGCGTGTGTGAGTGCAGGGATATACCTTGCGGCGATATTCACCATCACACTATTTATATCGCCGTAATCCTCGCCGGTGAGCCAGTAGGTCATACCTAATTCAACACTCCGGCATCCCTTTGAGCGGTCGAACTGGGAGAGGAAACGTGCTGTATCTTCGCCCTCGGTAAAATACGTATCGTAGAAGCCGTTAATGTCGTAGTGGGCGATGAAAGAGCAGTGCATTATCAGGTGCGTGTAGAGGGTCTTGGTAAACCGCGCCCGAGCGCACTCGTTTTTGAGAAAAGCTTCCCACTGTTTGACGACTCGCTCTTTTTCCCTGGCACTCATAAATTTGCTGTCGTGCATCTCCGCCACGCCGTCCTCAAGATATGAGGACTGTTTGGCGTTCGTTTTTATCACCTCCTTTCTCCTGGTATTTAGATAACAAAAAGACGCCCGTTATTGAGCGTCTTTCAGTCTAGGATACTTCCCGCATACAGGCGGGTAATAAGTGATTAGTCCTAATTGATTAGTCCTAAGTGATTAGTCCGTCATAAAGTTAGCTTTGCCGTAGTGCTTACCGCAGAGGCGGTGAATACAACAAAAAGACGCCCTAGTATTAGAGCGTCTTTTTGCTTGTTTTAGCGGTTCAAGTAATGCCCAACCGCTTTATTGCAGATAGTCGCAACACTATTCGCAACACTTGCGGGCAACGGCTTGCCGTATCTGGTCGCTTTCCGCCGTTTGTTTTTACTAACGGCTTTCAAGCTATCGCCTAAGTCAATATAGAGGTAGACGTAAGAATTTGCTATTCGTACTTTGGCAAACGGTGAGAATGTTACGCCGTTAATCGCTAATCCTTGCAAGTAGTAACTTGGCTGTTTAGCCATTACAATATCACGGCTGATATTGCTAAACCTGCCTCTTAACGGTTCTTTAGTTTCACCTAGCGAATGAAGAATTTTACGTTCCGCTTGCCATTTAGCTATCCCTATGCTTCTGTCGTCTGTAGCCCAATCCCGAATAAGCCTGTCGGCGTATATCTCAAAATGGCACTCAAACGGCTTATAGCAAGGATAATCACCATAAGCACAATGCCATCTATTGACTACCGCCGTAGAGCTTTGGCAGGGTACTTGAGGCATACCCTGTTCGGGTTTATATCGGCAAGGTTCACCCTCACCAACTGGCTTAGAACAGAACTTGCCCCAACTACAGACGGTGGTGCTGGTAGTTTGCCACTCACCTTTGCAAGGGTAATGCCCGAAGATACAGAAGCCTTGCGACTTTACGAATAGCTTGACCAGTTCGGCTTGCCGTGAGGGGTTAATCCATTTTGGTATAGTCATATACCCCCCTCACTTTATGCTTTACCGTAGCTCTGTGCTACATACGCCGTTTTGTGGTTATGCGTTGACTAATTCGGCTTCGGCGTTGGCGGTGGCTTCCTCTTGGGCTTCCTCTCTGGCTTTGGCTCTGGCTTCGGCTCTGGCTTCCCGTTTTGACTTTGGTTCGGTTTCGGGTGTGGTTTCGGGTGTGGTTTCAGGTGTGGTTTCGGGTGTGGTTTCAGGTGTGGTTTCGGGTGTGGTTTCGGGTTCGGGTTTCGCTTCGGCTTTCGCTTCGGCTTTCGCTTTCGCTTCGGCTTCGGCTTCCAGCCTCATTATCACGGCTTCGGATAGTAAGCGGTTATCGTGTTCTATAATCGGCTTCCCTGCCTCTTGAGATAGTCTTATCTCAGCTTCAAAGGCATCGGGGCTTTCAGTTGCTACTCCGTGAGTGTAGCTTTGAAGTCCTGCCGTGAAGTTGTCCCGAATAAGCCTCACCATATCAGATAGTGTTTTGACTACTCGGATAACAGGCTTGCCCGACTGGTTAAACCTGACCGAGCCGTCTTTGGCAACGGCGAGCCGAAGCGGTGAGCCTAATGCCTCAGATGGTATGGCGGTGTCTCTGTTGGCATTGGTGGCGTGGAAGAAAGGCAACCATACGGTTTCAAGGTCTATTGACCATACCCGCCGTGAGGTCTTGGCTGTCTTGGCTTGTGGCAATACTAATTGCTGAATGTAGCTAGGTGAGTTATACATACGTCTTTAACCTACCTTATAGTTATTCGGCGTATGTAGCACAGGGCTACGGTAAAGCTAACTTTATGACGGACTAACCACTCTCACCTTTCGGCTACCTCTTATAATAGAGGCTGTCCTATTCCGCAGGGTGGCGATGTCCTGGACTACCTCTATGTAGTCCAGTAAGACCGTTTTTTTTAAGGTTCGTTGAAGCTAAAATATACTAGTCTAGTACCTACATACTAGACTATTTAGCTTCAAGTATCAGAATATCATTATTTTATTAAAAATGTCAATAGTATCTCAGGTATTTTGATAAAAAATTTTTGAAAATTTTTGGAATAGATATAAACGAAGCTAATATAATGATATTGTTATACAAACAAAAAGCCAGCCCGAAGGCTGGCTTCTATTGGCGGCATGCTCAGCTCTTGTCGCCAGGTCAAGAGCTGCTAAAAATAGCTGGCAAAGTCAAGTAAAAAATTAACCAATTTGTTAACCTGTTATTCGCCAGGTCGTATTGTTCATCGAAAATACCAGGGCATTCTATCAAATACCAGCATACTAATAGGGGCGTATGCCACAATTAGAGTTAAGAGTATTAACCAAGTAAATATGATTATGTCCTTCACAAATCACCGCCTCAAGTTTCAAGTATTATCAGTTCTCTTCTCCCCATAGTTTGAGGAAGGGGTGAACAGAAAGAATGAGTTTGTCTACATAGAAGGGGTCATCAGACCTTGCCTCCTGGCGGATATAGGTGGCGGCGGTTATGCTACCCAGGAAAGCAGCCCCGATTGTTTTCTTTGACCACCTCATATATTCAGCGCCCAGCGTGATAGGAAGATTGTTTTGTGCCAGGCTTGATATCAGCAACGTGATAAGACACCTCCGGAAGGAGTGCCAACCATACCCTCTCTTCTCTTCCCCCAGCCCCTTCTTGCATATCCGGCGGAACATGACTGTTAGCGAGGACACACCGTGTTCCCGGGGTCGGTAGGCTTCGATATAGGGCATTATCTCTTCGGGGATTAAGTGTGTCCGCTTTTGACCATGCTTGGCGGTATCGATGCGGATTGAATGGTCCTTGATGTCCCTCTTCTTGATCCTCGCCAGCTCGATACGCCGTGGCGCCATGGTAATGGCGATCGCCAGGTAGAAGAGCTCCCCTTTGGTATACGACGCCCTGTTCTTGATCAACTGCGCCACCTCTTCCCTGGTGAACGCCGGGGTTGCTATCTCTTCTGATGGGGCTTCGGGTTTGTCATCCGCAGTTAAGGTAAACTCCCAATGGTTAGCCAGGTATAACTTTTTCAACTTAGCAAAGTCGGTTCTAAGTGTGTTCTCGCTTATTCCTTCATCCCGCCTCTTGAGAAAATACCGGCGCAGGTCCATGTCATCGGGCGGGATCTTATCGCCCAGCCAGGTCAAGAACTGGTTGGCGGCCGAAAGGTAGCTGGTGAGAGTGCTGGGCGCACGCGGCCTTGGGCTGGAAAGAACCAGGCGTAGATTCTCAAGCTCTGTCTGCATTCTAGGTCTCCCCCACAATACTTATACTAGCCAATATAGTCTAGCATGCTTTTAAGGGGGGCTGTCAAGTCCTCTGGAAAACTGTTAAAATAGCCGTAGGAGGAAGGCTAAGGATGCCAAGACGTAAACGAAAGACGGAAATGGAAAACGCCACCGAAATCGTCATGGGCTTTGCCACCCTGGTCGATACCATCTTCGTGAGATATACCGGCAAGACGGTGCAGACCTTGCTCAAGGAGTCCGCGCAGCGTCCCAGAGCGCTGCCGTCCGGAGAAAAGGCCATGCTGCCCGCGGTGACCGATATACTGTTGGCCGACGCCTACGCCATCTTTGGACTGAAGCCGGATGCCACACTCGAGGACGTGAAGAAACAATACCACAGCTTGGCGAGGGCATTCCACAGCGACCGGGGTATTGCCCTGAATGATGAGGCCATGAAATTGCTTAACAAGGCTTATGAGTGCATAATGCATCAAAGGGGAAAGTGATGCCACTGAGGCTTAACGTACAGCAGTTGAAAGATTTGATAAATGGAATAGAGGCCAATGGTGGAGACGCGACTGTGCTCAGACGTGAGCTGGAGACGTTAGAGGGTGAAGCCAACCGTGCGCCCCAAAAACGGCGAGGGTCCAGGGTTGAGGAAGAGGAGCCGACAGTCGAGGAACATCTCAACAACAGGGTAGGTGACCTTTTCCCGGATGGCATCCATGGCGAGCTGCTGACCAGGCTTATCGATCTGGACAGGAATTACAACTTAAAGGAACTCAAGGCGATGTGTGTGGAAGCCGGGGTGAGTGCCGGCGGGGATAAGAAGGAACTGGCTGCCAAGCTGGTGTCCAAGGGGATACTATGATTAAAGAACTGGTGGACCTGCGCAAGTATATGGAGTGGGAAGGTGAGCCTGGTAAGGTGTCTATGCCCGAGGCATATCTCAAAGACCTGCGTTACGAGATTGTGGTGTTTGTCAGGAAGGAAAGGGGCGGCAGCGACTTTACCTTCCGCTGCCGGCAGTATAAGCGGACTCATGATGGTCAGTGGCGGTTCGACGGGGTAGTGTTGGACAGTTCGATTAAAAACGCCGAGGAACAAGTAGTACTGGCGAAGGTTTCCTACCATCCTAAGGTTTTGCTGGTGAATGTCGCCTTCATGGTCTATCCGGGTCCCTGAGACGCCGGGACATAAACGCATTCATCGCCCTGATCTTGGCTTCCCCCTTCAGTTTGCTATCTAGGAATTCCTCCCGGCACTCTCCGGTCACCCGGGTAAATTTCTCCCGCTGCGGGTCCAGCCATGGTGTGGACTCCCGGCCGGTCGGAGTTTCCCTCAGGATTAGTTTAAGCTCTTTTGTCATACCTGTCTCCAATACAATAGAAAAGGGGGGGTGAATTACCCCCCCCTCGGATTGCCCCACAGTTAGCGGCGTTTCTTGAGCCTGGAAATACAACTGTTCATGGCGTGGACACGACTTGCCCCGGACTTGCCTGCGGTCTCACGAGCACAGGTGGCCGGATCGCCGCCCTTCACGAACAAATAGCTCATCAGGTGAGCGGGCACCGCGCCCTTGGGGAAGCTGCGGGTCTTGAGGCTAACCAGCCTCTTTGACCAGGGCACGCTGTTGTAGAGAATAGCATTGCCTGCCTGAAGTAAACTTACTGCCATTTTTCTTTCCTCCTCCTTTAAGAGTTTTCCCGTTTATAGGGTTCAACATACTAAAAAAAGGGACGCAACTTTTCAGCTACGCCCCTTTTTCTGGATCAATCTGGTTATAGTATGCCACTGGAGCCGGGGTCTGTCAAATTACTCCAGAGCCTCAAGTATTGTCGTAGCCACCTTGCGTATTTCGCCCAGGTTTTTCTCCAGCACCTTTTTGTCCTGTGCCCATAAAGCCACGTATGGGAAGGACCTCACACCGGTATCAAAGCCGTAATGCGCCCCGACAACGAAAGCCGCGCTCTCGGCGATGGTCTCCGCGTCGCGGCGAGGGATGAGAAATACTCCCTCAGAATAATGATGGGCAATCTCATGGGCCAAGCTCTTGAGTTGCTGCGCCCTGGGCTCCTCGGGGCGGATCCAGATGCCGTGTCCAGGGGAGTACTGCCCCTTTATGTTCGGGTTAAGATCAGGCTGTGACTCAAAGCTTACCTTGACGTTATTGGCTTTCATCAGTACCAGCAACTTACTGAAAAGTTCCTCGTTTACCTCGCCGGTGAGCACCGGTACCTCGAACTCAGGCAGGGGCTTGCCATCGGTCTGGCTGATGTCAAAGACAGAGACTACAATAAAGTAGGCCGGCGCAGCCTCTCCCTCTTCAATAGGTGTGCCGCACTTCGGACAGAACCCCGCCCCTTTAGAAATCTTGGTGCCGCATTTGGGGCAGGTTGGTCGTGGGGGAAACCTCGGCGCCAGGATAGAGATGCTCTTCCCGCCTTTCTTCACCCACCGGCCCAGCTCCTTCCATGTGACAAAACCGGCGACGTGGGTGGCGTCAGGCTGCTGCAGCATTATGAGTATCTGGTTGCCGATGCTGTAGTCGTGGAACTTGGACATGGTAGTGAGGAAGAGACGGAACTGGTAGCTGTCCTGTATGCCCTCAACGCCGAATTTGAGCTGCTTGAGAACAGCATCAATCTTTCGTTCCCCCTCCGCAACCTCTACTGCCGGCAGCGTCATCAGTGTGTATCCTGGCAGCGGCTCGTTGATATAGCCAATCAGCCCGCGGTATTGCGGAGGTATCGGTTCGCCGCCTTCAATCATGTTCTGAGGTAAGACTTGACCCCTTGGCTGATGAGGGTATAACGGATGGCTCCCCTTCGGTATATGAGGGAATAATGGTTGTTTTGACATTATCTTATCTCCTTACCACACGGCGCCTCTGAAGTTATCATCGAAGTCGTTTGAGGCAGTGGCACCAATAACGTAAGCCGCCACCTCTGTCATTTTCTCACTATGAAGCGGTGTTAAGTCCTCGGCCATCTGAATATCTCCGGTCGCCTTATACGCACGATGATGACCCAGTTCGTGAATTATGGTATCGAGTGTTTTAGTAGCGCTCTCCAGTGTTTCCAGGTGGATGAGTATTTCCTCTCTGACGTGGTCGTACAGGCCGGCCGTGCGCGCCCGTTCCGAGGCGGGGGGGATAACTGCGGCCTGCACCCGCTCAACCCTGAATTTGTTAGATATCGTCCTGGCCAGATTCAGATGGATTAGCGCCGTCGGCGTCAGCATGTGGTCGGGGACAATCTCAGCATCTCTCAATCTTTCCTGGGACTCCCGAATCAAAGCAAGGTCGGTCATAATTGCATTAGAGAGGGCGTCACTTATTCTATGCTGGAGGGTGACTGACCTGTATCCCAGATGCTTGACCATTCCGTCCCAGCGGTTCGTGGTCCTAATAACAGCATCGGTCCCGACGATTTTATTCCAGGCCGCCTGCCAGATCTGAGCGTGGTCCTTGATTAAATCGGCATAACGCTTATTGCTCCCGGGCTCGCTGCCCATGCCCCAGCTGTCCATGCTGATGTTGCGAGACTCCCCCGATTCTACTACAGGCGGCTCCAGCACCATCGGCAGGAATTCTTCCAGCAGGTACACATTACTGACGCCGCTCCACAGCCTGCCCATGTCCAGCCACATATCCGTTTCACTCTTTGGGCCGTGGCGGTCCGGAGAAAGCTCGAATCCCCACAAATTGTATGAAAATGTGCTCTTAATGTCCTGCAGGTAGATATCCCGTGTGTATATCACCCCACCGGCAGGGCTGGATGCCATTTCTGCCGCCCTGATGAGCTGGTTATAGCGTATTTTGGGCACGGCTATGGGGCTGGGTACCTCAGCCAGGATGAGCCGTCGGGGCAGGTTAACAGCGAAGTAGCCGTCGAAGGACGGACCGTCATAGCTGATAATGTGGAACGTGGTGCCGGTTCTGGAGCCATTGGGCCGCCAGAGAGCGGCCAGCGTTTCGACCTTACCGTTCACCTGCTGCTCCAGGAAGATGATCCAGAACTCTCTACCTATTGTCTCTACGTGGACGGGGTATCCTTTGCGTAGGAGAGCCAGGGCAGCAATCTTCATGCCCTCTCCGAACTTGCCTCGGGCGTAGTCCGGCTTTGGCTTAGGGGGACCGAGCAGGAAATCGGCAACGGCGACCCCTTTGCCTTTATCGGAAATCCAGAATCCCTCGCTGTCATAGCCATACTGATAGGCTTCTGCTTCATCCAGGGCGTTCTGTACGATATCCCTGATCGCTTCCCACTCTCCCCACTCCTGCCGCCAGCTGGAGGTTGGGCCGATGATGATAAGCCGCCAGCCCCGGGGCTTCCAAATCTCCTCGAAGTCCTCCATGGTGATGGTACGGGGTTTCGCCTGTACTTCAGGGATAGCTCTCATCGCCTGACCTCGTTTGCCCTTTTTATGGCGCCACGGACGACGCTATCCAGCCTGGCGCGTAAGCCGGTATTGTTGACAGTCAGGGTAAGAAACTCCGGGCTATCGGGGAGAAACCTCAACTTAACGTCCTGGTTGGGGCTGGAAACTCCCAGGCCGGGCTTTCTGCTCTTGGGCACGTGTGGGTATAACGGCGCTCTGCTAGGCATTTCTCGCCTCTTTCAATTCGTGAGAACAGATCAATACTCTGAGCAAGGCTATATTATCGTAGCCTTTCAGGACCTTACGGTAGCGAGCCGTTTCAGTTGAAAGCAAAACCCCTACCTGTATCAGATTTCTTAAAATCGTCTCCGTAATCTGCTCCCTGGTCAAGTTCAGGGACATTGGTTCATTGTGGTTATTGCCAAGAGTCTGCGGCAAGCGGTCGACTTTGCTCTTCGGCACGTGGGGGTATAATGGTTTTTTCGACATTTTCCGCCTCCTTTTTTAGAACACAAATACTGCATTTAGGGCAGCAGCCGTGCTCGTCCAGGGGGCTGCCACAATCAGGACACTTTGCCATCGCCCTCCTCCTTGTCGAGAGCTTTCAGGAACGGACTATTCCGCCGCTCGAGGTAATCGGTTAGCTCGGTAATAGTCCCGACCATCTCCTCTTTTGCCCTTCCCGTGGCCTTTTCCGCCGTCTGCACCATTGCCTTTATCCAATCGGCCGGTTCGGTGTTCTCGTTCTCCAGGCTTCTGCCTATCACCTCGCACCCGCCGGCTTCCTCGGGGTTTTCGGCGCAGACATCGGCAAACTTAGCCGCGGCTACAGCCACGTGGCAGGGCTCACATTCTTCGTAAAGTTCCTCGTCAGTTTTCTCAGAGGTGAGAGTAGTCTCCACCGGGTGAACTGCCGGCTGCTCCTCAGGAGATAGATATTCTTCGAGACCCTCAAGGCTGGTGTCCTCAATAGGCAGACTGATTGTCTCTTTAATTTTATTCTTGGCCTCATCCATAGCTGCTTGGCAAACCTCCTTATTCCCTTTATTGGCCAGACAGGTACGGGCTGCCTCTTCCACGAACTGATGATGCCGGCTAAGCTTCTCATGGCCTTCGGTTAAGCTTAGGGCTTTCTTTAGCTGATTCTTATCCAGTGCGGATATTGTGTCTTCTATCTTTCGCGTCACTCCGCCCTTCATCGATATAACCTCTCAGTAGATTTCAGCACATCCCGGAGCTCCTGCAGCGTGTATCCCGGCATTGTCTTCTGGACTCCCCGCTCCCGTTCTTTAATTGCTTTCTGAATCAGGTCCTTGCGACGGTAAAACTCATCCGGCGCTGTCCGATGCAACTCCTCAAGCCGGTCTTTGATTTCCCTTAGTTTCGAGACCCAAGGATGGGACTGTTGGGGGTTTCCCCCTCTGATGGTTTGGGCGTACCGCTCGATTTCTATTTTAATTTGCTCCGGAGTCATCTTTTTGAGGTAGGGCTCCATCACCGCCACTACTTCGGGCTCCTTCCTCTTGTATAGCCTGGCGCAAAGCCGCTTCTTGTGCCCGACGGGGGATACACCGGCTTCGTAGCACATATCCTTCAACTCTCGGCCCAGGAAGGCGTAATCGCATGCCTGAAGTGCCTCTGTCCACTCCGGCGATTCCTCGATCTCCAGCTCCCACGTAATCTTCGCCATAAGCGTGCCGAGTTGGGTGTTTATCCAGGGAGTAAAGCCGTAGATTTCCAGGTCGAGGAGCAGAGACGACAGCTCCTCAAATTCCTCAGGGCTTAGCTGCTTTCTGCCGGCCTCAAGTATCTGCTCTATTTTGGCGGGAGCTACCTGGAAGCTGCCGATACCCGCCATTACTTTTCTCCTACCCTCTGCGCTATGGTCTCGGCCTTCTTCGTGCCTAAATTGCTGAATCTCCCCCGGTACCACTGGCGGTTAAGTTTCTTATAGTAGGTTTCAGTATCAGCCGCAGCTTTCTCGACTTCCTCCATACTGCCTATGCCCTCCAGCCGGTGTCTCAATTTACGGCTTTCTCGCAAGGCCTCATCAGCAATGGATCTTTCCCATTCGGGAGTCTTCTGTAACCTCTCCGGAGTCAGGTCGACCCGCTCCATCGCATTTAATTCGCCAATAGCCCCGGCGATATCATCCAGGACCTGGTCACTCTCCATGCCGTCGTCCCTGAATCTAAAAATTTCATTAAGTAGTTTGGCAGCTCCTGCGAAATGTCCAATCGCACAAGGCACACAAGCAGTCGCTATTCGAGCCGTTGTACTTTCTTCAGACGATGTTTGGGGCACAGTAGTAGCCAACAGCTCCTCTTTAGGGCGCTCAGAGTCTCTGGTGGGGGTTTCTGTAAGCTCCCCGCTCGGAATCGCCTGGATGAGCTGGTCGATATGCTCTAACCTCGTCTGCAGCGGGGTGCTCCTGGGAGCGGTAAGTAAACCGAAGCCGTAATTGACCAGACGGCCCCCTACGCCAACCAAAATGGTCTTGATACCCTCGTCCATGACATCCCCCTTTCCCTACAAAAAGAAAAAGGGACGCATCCTCTCATCGAGAGAACTACGCCCCTTTGTTTCTATAGTAAAACTCACGGGGGGGTAAGTCAAGGTTAATCCGGAGGAGCTTTTCTTGTTCACCTTTCGTTCAAATGCCAGTTCAGCTACCGTTTACCATATAGTTTACTTTGGGTGTGTCTGAGAGCATCTCTGATAGCCTACTCTGAGAGACCCTCTGATAAATAACTTGACAGCCTCTCTGTATTAAGTGAGAATATCACTAAAGGGGCGTAGCACTCTTCCTTTACCAGGGGAAGGGCGCAGCGCCCTTTTATCTTTTGGGGAGGTAAACCATGGTCACATGCAAGTATTGTGGGAAGGAAGTTCCGCTAGAGGAGCTGCTCCCGCATATTAACAGGGAGCATCAAGAAGAATCTCGCAAGAAGAACAAAGAAAAGACAGAAGCTAAGGCAGCCCAAAAAAAGGCAGCCAAAGCCAAAATAGAGGATGACAAACTGAAGGCGGTCGGAGCCACCACGGAACCGGCTTCTGATGGTACGTCTCCTGAGCCTGAGACTGAGGTTGCTCCTGTAGAGGAGAACAAACAGAAGACTGTCGAAGTCACCAAGGAACCGCCTTTTGATGAGGTGCCTGAGAACCTGTCAGAAACGGGGGAGAGGGGTAAGGTTGAGACAACAACCGTCAAGACCGCGGGGATCTTTACATACGAAATGACCCTGCCGGCGGATGCTTTTACGCTCTTCAACCTGGCCAAGGCCTGTGAGCTAGAGACGAACAAGGAAAAGACATTCGATGAATGGGTCTGGGACTGCATTACCGCCAGATTCAGCAAAGACTATAAAAAACAACTTGTATTAGCACCCGTGGAAGAGTGATATGACAAAGGAAAAAGAGGCCACCCCTAAATTCACCGGGACAATCGCGTATAGCAAACACCCCGTTGCC
>Ga0307377_10002959_pt1 | contig 19602 bp, 13 predicted proteins | sample TR3MG_FD_202535 | JGI IMG/M metagenome (GOLD analysis project Ga0307377, IMG submission 202535) | Soil microbial communities from Risofladan, Vaasa, Finland - TR-3 | ecosystem: Environmental > Terrestrial > Soil > Coastal area > Acid sulfate soil | place: Finland: Risofladan, Vaasa | collected... | reverse complement strand
ATACTGTTGCTTCGATGCACGGTTTTTATGAGCTTTTGCCATTTTTATATGCATTTAATCATATACAAATATGCTTAAAATTATTGATATTCTGTACATTATCTATTAATCAGCAGACCCTAATTAATATCATTAAATAATCCTAATTTTACTACTTTTGCAGTTCAATTTCATGCATCATATAAGATGCATTTTTTTTATTCATAATATTAAACTCAACGATGAAGGTACTGAAGTTTGGCGGCACATCAACAGGTTCACCTGAAAGGATCAGGGGAGTAAAAAAAATAATTGAATCCCAAAACTCATCTTGTGTGATTGTTGTATCGGCCTTCCAGGGGATTACTGATGAGCTGAAGCAGGTTGGAGAACTTGCATCTATCCATAACAGTAAATACAAAATTCATCTTGAAAAGATAGTTGAGAAGCATTCAGAATACATTGATCAACTAATAAGTATAAACAAAAAGAATAATGTACATGAATCCCTTAAAAGCATCTTCGACAAGCTTCGTGAGAACCTTAATGAGATTTATCTGAAAAGAAAATTAAGCAAGCAGGCTAATGATGAGGTATTGAGTAATGGAGAAATTCTAGCTTCTTTGATAATGAGTGCCTTTATTGATAACAACCTTTATATTGACTCCCGTAATTTCATAAAAACTGATAGCAATTTCGGATTTGCAAACGTTGATTTCACCCTCTCTGAAAGTCTTATCAAAATGAATGTTTATGATTCGGGAAGACATATAATTGTCCCAGGTTTCATCGCCAGTAACCTTAATAATGAAACAACAACACTTGGAAGAGGCGGGTCAGATTATACTGCAGCAATATTTGCATCAGCTCTTGATTCTGAGGCTCTTGAGATATGGACTGATGTTGATGGGTTTATGACTGCTGATCCAAAAAAAGTTGAGAAAGCGTATGCTATTGATACACTTACCTATTCAGAAGCTATTGAATTATCTCATTTTGGTGCAAAAGTTATCTATACTCCTACTCTAAGACCTGTATATAAGAAAAATATTCCTATTAAAGTTCTTAACACATTCAATCCTGAGTTAAAAGGAACAATCATAAGCAATAAATCATCTGATGATAATAAGAGTCCTATAAAAGGTATTTCATCGATTGATCATATCGACCTTATTACATTGCAGGGTACCGGCATGGTTGGTGTAACCGGTATTTCAATGCGACTGTTTGGAGCACTGGCCCGACAGAATATTAATATTATTCTAATAACACAGGCATCTTCAGAATATTCAATAACTTTTGCAATAAGCCCTGAAGATTCATCCCAGGCTTCGGCAGCGATGGTTGAGGAATTCAAAATTGAAATAAATCAAAACAAAGAATTAAAAATTCTGATTGAAAAGAATCTGTCTATTATTGCAATTGTGGGTGAACGAATGAAAAACACCCCGGGGATATCTGCAACACTTTTCAAATCACTTGGCAGAAATGGAATAAATGTAATTGCCACAGCACAGGGATCCTCTGAATTAAATATATCAGTAGTAATAAAAAAGGAGAGTTTGAAAAAAGCCCTCAATGTAATCCATGATGGTTTTTTCTTATCACGAATTAAAGAGATGTACCTCTTCGTTGCAGGCACTGGCTTAGTGGGTTCAAACCTTTTAAGACAAATCCAACAACAATACTCGACACTTCTTACCGAACATAGCCTGAAAGTAAATCTTATCGGGGTAACCAATACCAGGAAAATGGTTATCGATAAAAAAAGTATCTCTTTGGAAAATTACACGGATGCACTTAAAACATCCAGTGACAAAGGAGATATGTCCGATTTCATTCAACAGATGACAAGGCTCAATCTACGTAATTCAGTCTTTATTGATTGCACTGCTGATGAAGATGTTGCATCCAGATATTTTGAGATTCTATCTAAATATGTGTCAATAGTTACAGCAAACAAAATTGCCTGTTCCTCTAAATACGATTATTATCAGCAACTTAGAACTATTGCACATGAGAAGGGTGTCAGATTCATGTACGAAACTACTGTAGGAGCCGGATTGCCAATCATTAAAACTATTAACGACCTGATTTTAAGCGGCGATAAGATTTTAAAAATTGAGGCTGTACTTTCAGGAACAATGAATTTCATTTTTAATGAAATTGGCCCGGAGATGCCCTTGAGCAGTGCCATCAGGAAAGCAAGGGAAAAAGGCTATTCTGAACCGGATCCGAGGGTTGATCTCAGCGGAACAGATGTTGTCAGAAAAATTCTTATACTGGCCCGTGAAGCAGGCTATATAATTGAAAAGGATGATGTTATAGTTAATAAATTTTTGCCAGATGAGTGCTTTGAAGGTGATATTAATGATTTTTTTGAAAAAGTAAAAGATCATGATGCTATATTCGAAGAAAAAAGGAAAGAACTTGCAAAAAAGAATAAAAAATGGAGATTTTTTGCATCCCTCGATCAGGGTAAGGCAAAGGTAGAACTATTGACTATTGGAGAGGATCATCCATCATTTAACCTTGAAGGCAGCAATAATATCATTCTGATTACTACAAACAGGTACAATGAACTACCTATGGTGATCAAAGGCTATGGTGCCGGGGCAGAAGTTACTGCTGCAGGAGTATTTGCTGATTTAATGAGAGTTGTAAATGTATAAGTAAAGGCACAAAGGCGTAAAGGCACAAAGGCGTAAAGGCGTAAAGGCGCAACGGCAAATCAGGATGAGTCATTGAAAATTTAGAAATGAAGCTTTGAAAAATCAAAATATATCATACTATTCAACTAATCTTAAGTCGCCTGAAGTAACCTTCAGAGAGGCTCTTCTGAATGGATTGGCTCCGGATGGAGGATTATACCTGCCTATAAAGTTCCCATTGTTGTCTAAATCACAGTTAGAGAGTTTTTCCAGTAAAAAGTATCATGAAATTGCTCATTTAATACTTAGCAAAATCATTGGAAATGAGATAAACAATGAAGACCTTATGAATCTATGTCTCACTTCCTATGACTTTGATATTCCCATTGAAAAGGTACGCGAACGCAAATACATATTACGACTCGATCAGGGACCTACAGCTTCATTCAAGGATTTTGCTGCAAGAATGATGAGCAGGCTTATGCAATACTTTCTATCACTTAATGATCAGCACCTCACAATTCTGACAGCAACCTCAGGTGATACTGGTAGCGCAGTTGCCAGTGCATTTTATGGACTTAAAAATATTAGTGTAATAATTTTATTCCCTGATGCTGAGGTAACCTCTATGCAAAGAAGGCAAATGACAACCCTCCAAAATAATATCAAGGTTATTGCAATCAATGGGAAGTTCGACGACTGCCAGAGACTTGTCAAAAAAGCTTTTTTAGATCAGTCACTTTCTCATCTATCACTCTCTTCAGCAAATTCAATTAATATTGGAAGGTTACTACCTCAATGTGTTTACTATTTCTATGCATGGTCGCGATTGTCAGCCGGATACAATGACAAAGTAATATTCAGTGTACCTTCAGGCAATTTTGGGAACCTGATGGGCGGACTTATAGCTCGTAAAATGGGACTTCCTGTAAAGCAATTTATCATCTCAACAAATGAGAATAACGAGGTACCTGAATTTTTAAGGACCGGGATCTATAAATCAATAAAACCCTCCAAGAATTGTATTTCAAGTGCAATGAATGTTGGGCACCCCAGCAATCTGGCCAGAATAATAGCCATCTACGGAGGTATGATGGATGAAACAGGTATCATTAAGAAAGCACCTGACATGAAAAGGATGAAGGAAGATCTCTTTGGAGTCAGCGTAACCGATGAAGAGACAAAAAAGACAATTGAATCTATTCACAGGAAATATGGTATTCTGCTCGAACCTCACGGAGCTGTAGCCTGGTATGGAATGGATGAATATCTCAGGTTTAATAAGAACTTAAATTCAAAAAAGCAATTGTGCATATCTCTTGAAACGGCTCATCCCGCAAAATTCCCTGAGGAATTACAACAAATTATTAATACCTCCATACCTCTTCCAGCCTCACTTACCGGCTTAGAGGACAAACCCGAATCATTTTTATCATTTGATAATAATTACCAGATGCTAAAAGACTTTATCATAGACAATCATTAATATAATTAAGTTTCAAAAAATGTATATAGTATGTTCCGATCTTGAAGGTGTGTTTGTCCCGGAAATATGGATAAATGTAGCAAAGAAGACGGGTATTGATGAGCTTAAGCTAACCACCCGCGATATTAATGATTATAATATTCTGATGACAGGAAGATTAAAAATTCTGCGACAACATGGTCTGACATTACAAGATATTCAGCGAGTGATTTCGAATCTTAAACCACTGCCTGGGGCAATAGAATTCCTCGACTGGCTTCGTTCACGTTTACAGCTTATAATTGTTTCAGATACATTTATTGAATTTGCAGATCCACTGCTTAAACAGATGAGAAGACCTACTCTATTCTGCCATCACCTGACAACAGATGATTCAGGCAACATTACTGATTATAACCTGAGGCAGAAAGATGCGAAGCATAAAGTTGTTAGCGCACTGCAAAGTCTTAATTACAAGGTGATTGCTATAGGTGATTCTTACAATGATATTTCAATGATCCGAAAAGCTGACCTTGGAATATTATTTAACCCTCCAAAGAATGTAATTGAGGAAAATACTGATTTAATGGTTGTCAAATCTTTTATTGACCTCCGTAAAGTCATTTCATCTCATATTGAAAAAGAACAGTAATCATGGTAAATATTACAGGAGCTATACTGTTAATTAATTAACAATAAGCCTGTTTACCTAAAAATAATTGTATTGGAAAGTTTACCTGAAATACTATTTAAGAATTTCAGAAGTATATCTATCTGCGATTTCGGTCTGATCTTTCGCAAGACCTGAAATAATAACAACAAGTTTATCTTTCCATGCAAGGAAAATAGTCCCGTTATACACATCTGTCAGAACATACTTTCCACTCCCGGACTCCATTGAATCTATTCCTGCAGATGTAAGATAAGCTTCGGCCGACTTCCATGCATCTTCATTGGAACTATTTTCAAGAATATAGATTGAAAAGTTATCCGGACCAACCTCATAAATAGCTTTAAAGGCCTTATTTAAAAATTTATGACCAAGAACACTTTCATTAATATAAGTCTCCTCATTAAGCTTTTTGCCCATTTCCGGAAACTGACAAAGTGTAGAAGGCATTTTTGAATCTCCTTCAAGCATAGTAGAAACTATATGAGCCAGTGATTCAGTTGACTGTAATGTTTTCTCCTTTTTTGAATAAGTCCTTATCTTGACATAGTAATTACCCTTAAAGAAATTAATTGACCCATCAGCTATATAACCCTGCGCCCCAAGATTCGTAAAGCGAAAAAAAGGTGAACGTTCAGTTGAATAAATACCAAAAGCCATTGTATTATCCTTGTGATGGTATATTTCGAGTTTAATAACATTCTTCCCTTTTTTATATTCAGCAACATGCAGATCAACAAACCCATAAGCCAGGTATGTATCAGCAGCACCGTCAATAAAATCCCAAAGATTTTCAGGAGAAAAAACAGGGTAATTGGTAACCAATTTATAACCTGTAAGTTCTGGAAAAGAAAACTCCTGAGCAATAACTGATCCGGATAACAAAATCAGGACAAATCCAACTAGAAATTTATTTCTCATAGTAAAATATTGAATTGATAAAATTAAAAATCACATTGGTCACCGGAGGGTATCATGCCAGGAAGTCAGCAGGAACATTCACCAGCCGGGAGATATCGGTAATTTTTTCTTTTATGTTAAAATTTTTGGTACATTCAACTTTACAGGAGTCACACTCTTTACATGGATTATCTGTTGTACCCAATTCCCTGAGTAATGTATGAGCCATAGCCGGGTTTGAATAGCCATATGCATACATATATGCTCTCATCAGGTCAGGAACAGGCAGGTTGTTCGGACATGCAGGAATACATTTAGCACAGGCTGTACAATAAAGCCCTGTTTCAGAGCTTGCGATCATAAGATCTTTCTGTTCATCGTCTGTAATTGAGGTATCAGCCAGAATTTTAACATTAAGATCAAGTTGATCAAAATCAGTCATTCCTGGTATTGTAGTAGTGATATCAGGATTTGACAATGCCCATTTCAGTGCAGCTGTAGAATTAATCGGTTTGGTTTTCTCCTTATCAAGAAACCCTCCTCCAGCCATTGTTTTCATTGCTACAATACCTATTCCTGCCTTACTTGCTTTACTTATGGCACTATGCAATTCGTTTAAATAGCTCTGCTTAAAATTATAAGATGTAAGGATAACATCCCATAAGTCACTTTCAGCTGCTGCATCAATTACTATTGGCTCATTTGCATGAGTTGAGAATCCAATAAACTTTACCTTACCCTCCTTTTTTAGTTTTTTTACAGTAATTATAATAGGTTTATATTCGAGCATTTCAGGATTTCGGATATCATGAACATACAGTATGTCAACATAATCCATTTGAAGCCTTGAGAGACTTGTGTTAAATTTTTCAAGAAAGTCTTCAGCTGTAGTCTCGCTGCCAGGCTTGCCTTCCCTATCTACACCAGCCGGCTTAACTTTAGTAGCGAGATAGAATGAGTTTCTTGGATAATTCTTAAGAAGATTACCCAACATAATCTCATTATTCCCATTCTGGTATCCATTTGCAGTATCAAAAAGTTTAATTCCCTTTTCATACGCAGCTTTGCACAGGTTAGGGTTATCAGCTCTCATTACCCCAAAGCTTATCACAGGAATCTTCATTCCGGTTTTCCCAAGAGTTCTATAAATAATAGTCTCATGCTGCTCTGAGACTTCAGCTGCGGCGGCCAAAACTGGCGATAAAGCTACTATCCCGGCTGCGCCTGTAATTCCTTTTCGCAGGAAACCTCTTCTGTTTATATTCTTCATAATGATATTTTATTTCAGGTTTCTGATTCGTACAGTAATACCTGAATTGGTTAATAGCCTGACCAATTCATCTGTATTAGTCTCGCCAAAATGGTACGGGTATAAGATCTTTGGTTTAAATGCTAGAGCAGCATCTGCAACCATTTCAGGGGTCATTGTATAAGGAAGATTCATAGGAAGAAAAGCTACATCAATATTTCTGAGTGCTTTCATTTCCGATGTGTTTTCAGTATCTCCTGCAATATAAAATCTTTTTTTTCCTATCGTAAGGAGATAACCAATCCCTACTCCTTTAGGATGAAAAGGTTGGCCAGGTGCTCGTTCATTAACAATATTATAAGCAGGAATTGCTTCAATTATTATATCATTTATTTCCTGTCTGTCGCCGGCTTTCATAGCCATCCCCCATGTAACCTGAGTAGTAGAGTTCTCGTTACAAAACAACAGGGTCTCCGGCTTTTTTAGATCAGCTATTAACGCTGTATCAAGGTGATCACCATGCTCATGCGTAACCAGGATAATGTCAGCCTTCGGGAGTATATCATAATCGCCCATACTCCGGACAGGATCAATATGAATAACAAACCCATTCACTTTAAACATAAGAGATCCATGCCCAATGAAGTGCATTTCAACAATTCCTGCAGATGTACTGATTTTGTCATAAGAAGGAACGTCCTGAGAATAAGCCGGAATGGTCATAGTAATAACAATTAGGGTTAAAAACATCCTTAAAGCTCTGGTTGAGTAATAGTTGATCATAACTTTAAAATTTGAACTCACAATATACAAATATTTAAATAATTCCATTAGTGGATTAACTTTCTTTATGATTTTTTAAAATATATTTAGAGCATATTCATTATATATTGAAGTTTTTAATAACTTGCAATCAGAATTTAGGTTATTGTGTTAATTAATTAACGCTGATGCGTTTAGGGAAAGACAAACAGGCTATTTTATTAATAGCTTTTCTGCTTTTATCAGCATCATTATGGGGACAAGCTGGCAAAAGTTACAAATACCAACTAGATGGTAATTTGCAGAAGATTGATGTCCTTACCTCAAATCACTTGATTGAAATTAATTATTCAATATCAGAACTTAACATTGAAAGTATTCTCAATGAGAATGGGTCCTTCTATAAAGTCTCGATACCAGATCATACTCCTGGCTCCATCCCTGGAAAACCAGAATTGCCTGTATTTAGCCGTTTAATCTCCATTCCTGAAGGATCTGAATATAAAGTTAAAATTTCTGAGGTCAGATCATCCAGGATTATTCCCTCGCGAAAAAAAATTAAAGGAATTCTGTTTCCGGTTCAAGAGAGTGAGACTAAGGAATTTCAACAAAAAAAGCCTGAGTTTGTAATTGATAAATCTCTATATTCAGCCACCGGTATAATATCATCTGACACTGTCAGGATTGAGTCACTTGGCACTGTTAGAAATAAAAAACTGGCTGTCCTGTATGTTTCGCCTGTAAGGTATAACCCACATTCTAACTTACTGGAAGTTATTACCTCAATGAAGATTGAGATACTTTTTTCATACCCGGAAAGTATCGATTCAAAATCACTTATCTCCAAATCAACACTTTTTAATAAATCACTTGAAAAAGGAGTACTTAACTACGATCCTGGAGATGTAATTCCCGGGTACTCCGATCAGCCTGTGAAGATGGTAATTATTACCGACACTGCATTCAGGCAGCATCTTGAGCCATTTATCAAATGGAAAACACAAAAAGGTTACAAACTTCAAGTCCTTTACAAGGGAGCTGAACTGGCCGGGGACACATATACACAATTAAAGGATACTCTGACAAAAATTTATAATGCTTCATCCGATACCAACCCTGCTCCTGAATACCTTCTTATCATTGGTGATGTCAGCAGGATTCCTTATTATGGCACAGGAAATGTAACGGACATGTACTACGGGGAATTTGATGGTGATGGTGATTATATTCCTGAAATGTTTATTGGAAGGCTGCCTGTTGCTGATACAACTGAATTAAAATCTGTAGTTAAAAAGTTAATCCAGTATGAGAAATTTGAATTTGCCGATACTAATAAATTCTATTCTCAGGCAATAGTGTCTGCGGGTTGTGATGCCTCATATGCCAATACCATGAACGGACAGATTAAATATGCAATTTCAAATTACCTGACACCTGAAAACAAAATTGAGGAACATCATTTTTATTATTTTTCAGATTTAAGTGGAAACGACCCGGAAGCAGGAGTGGCCTTGCTTGCAAGAAAGGATTCAATAATTAATTATATAAATGAAGGTGTTTCATTTATAAACTATACCGGACATGGAGTTACAGATGGATGGTCGCGCATCGACATTAAAGTGGCAGATACTGCAAAGTTTACCAACAAAAACATGTACCCTTTTATTATCAGTAACGCCTGCCAGACCTCTCAGTTTGAAGATCCTTATTCATTCGGGAACAGACTGGTTGTAAGTGATAACAAAGGAGCAATTGGCTTTATCGGATGCTCTAACGACTCTTACTGGAATGAGGATTTTTACTGGTCAGTAGGGCTGGGTACAGTTTCTGCCAACCCAACTTACCTGGAAACTGGAATGGGGTCCTATGACCGGCTCTTTCACACACATGACGAATCACCATCGGACTGGTATTTCACAATGGGACAAATTAATTATGCAGGAAATCTTTCTGTAAGTACAAGTACATCCCGCTGGAAGAAATATTATTGGGAGACCTATAACCTTGTAGGAGATCCGAGTGTGATCCCAATAATAGGAATACCAGATTCATTTAACATCATACTACCTGATACTCTTCCAAATGGTATAACATCATTTTCAACTGACATTCCTCCATTCGCCTATATCGCTGTATCACATTTTGATACTCTATGGGATGCATCATATGCCAGCCCATCAGGATCTGTTGTGCTTGATATGCCAGGGCTCTCAAATGATTCATGTATGGTTGTAATAACAGGGCAAAACAAAGTTCCCATAATCAAAACAATCTATTTTTCAGATGTTACAGATGAGTTTATTAATCTTACATTGACAAGTATAAACGATAGCCTTGAAAATAATGATGGACTGGCTGATTTTGGCGAGACATTTTACCTGAACCTCCTGGTGAGCAATCTGGGATTAACTGATGCACATGAGCTCTATGCTAAAATATCTTCAACCTCCGATTGGATAACCATTATCAGCGATTCAGCTTATATTGGTACCCTCGCTGCCAGATCAGATATGGTTCTTGACAATGATATTGAAATAACTATTTCCGATGATGTTCCTGATAAAGAAGTAATAACGATCAATCTGGTTCTGAAAGATCTGAACTCAGAGAACCATTATACAATTGATATATGTGCTCATGCACCAGTGCTTGAGATAATCAGTTGTACAATGGACGATTCAATGTTTGGTAACGGCGACTATATTGCCGATCCCGGAGAAAACTATAATCTTGTTTTTAAAGTGCGCAACTATGGAAGCAGCGATATTTCCGGAGATTTTTATGTTATCAGTCAAAACTCAGATTTAAATATAATTGATACAGAAGTCAAATCAGGGATACTAAAATTTGGAGAGATCACCAACATTCCAATATCTGTAAAGTTATCAGAAACAGTCTCTTCCGGCAGTTTCATTGCTGTTTCATCAACACTTGATTGTACCCCGTACAATGTTACGAAGGACTTTACCTTTAGAGTCGGTAAAATACGGGAAAGCTTTGAAGAAGAATCATTTAGTATTTTTCCATGGATCAATATCAGCTCTAAACCCTGGATTATTACTGAGACAGATTCTTATGATGGTAGTATATCTGCAAGATCAGGCGCCATTACGCATAACGGATCTTCATCATTAGTAATAAGAACGGAATATGTTCAAGCAGACTCAATTAAGTTCTTGTATAAAGTATCATCTGAATATAATTATGATTTTCTTATTTTTAAGCTGAACGATGTAGAGATTTTCAGAAAATCGGGTGAGATATCGTGGGAAAAGAAAGCAGTCTCTGTTCCTGAAGGTTATAATAAGATGGAATGGATTTTTTCAATGGATGGGGCAATAGTAAGTGGAAGTAATTGTGCCTGGATAGACCTGATTGATTTTGCAGAGTCTGGCTCTGTAAATTATATTCAAAAAGATCTGCAGGTTTTAAAAATCAGTACTCCTGTTCAGAAGGATATCTATAGAGTGGAACCCGTTACAGCCAGTATACTGAACTTAGGTTCTGATACAATTAATGGTTTCTGGCTGGCTTACGAAATCAACGATAATTACCCTATTAAAGAATTTTTCGGAAATTCGATAATTCCTTATGGAGATACAGTTAAAGTATCCTTTAAGACAAAAGCTGATCTGTCAAAATACGGTATATATAAGATCAATGCTTATGGAGTTGATAATAATGATGATTATATTATTAACGATACAGCAAGTATTACAATTGAAAATACAGAAATTATTGATGCATTACGTATATTCCCAAATCCATTTATAAACCAGTTTACCATAATTATCAACTCCAGGGTTTCAGATAAACTAAAGATATCAATTACCAATGCTGCAGGAGTTAATTTGTATAACGATGAAGAAGAGATCTTCATTGGAAAAAACGAAATAATCATCTCTGATATCAGGTTAATACCATCTCTCTATTACCTTAATCTCAGGGGTGAAAGTATTAATAAAACAGTACCTCTTTTAAAAATCACTAAATAGTGTTTCTCTTTTGCATTTTAAATAATTCCTGAAAACATGATTCCTGTTAAAATTCCAAATCGTAATATTGCTCTAGATTTATTTAAGCAATACAACAAATCGGAAAGTCTCCTAAGACATGCACTTGCTGTTGAGGGCGTTATGAGGTATATGGCCAAAAAATCAGGTGAAGATGAAGAGAAATGGGGAATTATAGGCTTAATTCACGATCTTGATTATGAGATGTATCCTGATCAACATTGCACCATGGCTGAAACGATATTAAGAGAAAACATGTGGCCTGAAGAATATATTCGGGCAGTTCTGAGTCATGGATGGGGTTTGGTCACAGATATTCAACCTGTTTCGTTGCTTGAAAAAACAATCTACGCAATTGATGAGTTGACAGGTCTGGTTGCAACAAGCGCTTTGGTCCGACCTTCAAAAAGTGTTCTGGATATGGAAGCAAGGTCAGTAAAAAAGAAGTGGAATGATAAAAAATTTGCTGCCGGAGTAGATCGTTCTGTAATTGAGAAAGGTGCGGAGATGCTTGGTGTAGGTCTGGATGAACTTATAACTGACTGCATTATGGGGATGCGGGAGGTAGCTGCTGAGATTGGCCTGGCAGGGGACTTTATGAATTAAAATCATTAGAACAAACGAACATTGATTTAAGAACTTAAAATTACTTCTGATTTTTGATTTCGTTTATGGTTAGTTATTTCTTCAGGGGAAAGTATTAGCCCCCCTTTATGGGGGGTGGGGGGCAAAAAAAAGCCGGATCAAACGACCCGGCCTCGAAAATTATCATTCTGCTGGTATTACAATTCTTTGACTTTAATATTTCTGTACCAAACATCATTACCATGATCCTGGAGCCCTATATAACCCTCTTTAGCAGTGTTAAGGAACCATTCCCAATCTTTAAATTTGGAATTTGTTACCATTTTTTTCCACTCATCGGTCCATAAATGAAACTCAATAACATTTACACCATTCTGTGTAAAAACGACTGTGCCCTGGTAAACCATGATCTGAACCTTGTTCCACTGGCCAACAGGTTTTGCATTCTGTGGTTTAGCAGGAATTAGGTCGTAAAGTGAACCTGCTTGTCGATTTCCATCGGTACCCAGTTTGGCATCAGGATGTTTATCGTTATCCAATACCTGCATTTCCGGAGATGATTTATAAATTGGCTCACCAGGTATTTCCCGGGCCAGGATAAAAATCCCGCTGTTACCACCTTCAGATATTTTCCATTCAAGCGAAAGCTCAAAATTTGAGAATTTTTTATCATAAATGATATCGCCACCTGCTCCTCCGGCTTCCCCGGCACCTGAACCAATGCAATGCAAAGTTTCATCAACTACCTCCCACCCTTTTTCAGGGAATGCTGGTTTATCATATCCTCTCCAGCCTGCTGTGGTTTTTCCGTCAAAAATGACTGTTACTCCCTCCTCCTTATCTGTTTTTGCAACTTTTTTTGCAGATCCGCAGGATACGGATATTACAGCTACAATAACAAATGATAAAATAATGTTTACTAGTTTCATCATAATATATTAATAAATAATTAAAAAACAGGTCATAGGCAAAATTTACCTATGACCTAATAAACTATACAGGCATATCAGGTAATGTGAAACTTTTGCGATATGTGTGTTTAACCATCTCAGCAGCAAATTGCTTTGCATTCATCGGTTCAGTCCATTTTTTGTCAAATTTCGGATCGCCGTCAGTTATTGTGAAATTATCTGATATGACAATTCTTACCTTATCATCATCACCGATATTTGTGAATTCCATTTTTTCGCCATTCCATTCGAGTTCTTTGTTAAGACCCTGCAGTCTGACAGCCAGAACTCCCATAACAACCATTTCATTGAACGGACCTGCCTCTGAGAAATCGGATTTAGACATCACTCTCGATTCCGGGCTCTCTTTACAAGCACGTACCCAGTCCATTTCATGACCACCTCGCATTGCATTTTCAACTCTTCTTTCAGTCTTAGGAACATCAGGCTTTCGTCCTGACATCAGCCATGGATTGACTCCATAACAACCGCATACAAGAGTATCTTTTGAACCGTGGAAGATTACTCCACCACCGGCGTCATTCATATTTTCCCCGGCAGGCCATCCGGCTGGTTTCGGAGGCTCTAATCCACCATCATACCATGTAACAGTTACCTCAGGATATTTTATTTTTGAACCTTTTGGCGCTACTCTTTCAGGATAAACCAGATTAACCATTTGAGCAGTAGGTGCACAGTCGCTAAGCAGTAGTGTTGAGCTACCCTGAGCCTTAATAGGATACTCGAGCTTCAGACCTTTAAATACAGGATGCATAATATGGCAAGCCATGTCACCAAGAGCACCTGTTCCAAAATCCCACCAGCCTCTCCAGTTCCATGGGGTATAAATGCTATTATATGGACGCATCTTAGTAGGGCCAATAAAGAGATCCCAATTTAAAGTATCAGGAACCCATTCACCTTTTGGAACGTTTAGACCCTGAGGCCAGATAGGACGGTCGGTAAATGCTTCAACTTTTCTTACTTCACCAATCTCACCATTCTGTATCCATTCAGTAGTAAGGTTCACACCCTCACCTGATGAACCCTGGTTTCCCATCTGAGTTGCAACTTTATATTTTGCAGCTAGTTTGGTCAGCAATCTTGATTCGTAAACTGAGTGTGTAAGCGGCTTTTGTACGTAAGCATGTTTGCCCATAACAATTGCATTAGAGGCAGCAACTGCATGTGAATGGTCGGCTGTTGCAACAATAACTGCATCAATTGACTTGCCCATTTCATCATACATCTTTCGCCAATCCCAGTAAGCTTTAGCATCAGGATTTGCTGCAAATACCTTTTTAGAATAACCCCAGTCAACATCGCACAGAGCGACAATATTTTCAGTAGGGGAAACTGCCCTCAGGTTTGAATTACCCATACCGCCAATACCAACTACGGCAATATTCAGTTTGTCACTTGGAGCTTTATGCCCCAAGCCACTAACAACTGAACTTGGAAGTATAGTCAGACCTGCAGCTACAACACCGGTTCTTTCAATAAATGACCGGCGTGTGAATTTTTTTGAATTTTCTTTCATGTCAGGTAGATTAAAATTTATTATTGATCGATAAAAATAATAATTATTAATTTAAATCAGCTATTGAAGCTGCATATTTAAAAACATATATGAACTCTACAGCTCTCTGATCCATATATTTCTGTATGCTACCGGATTACCATGGTCCTGAAGAACAAGGCTACCCGGGCCATGCACTTTAATGAAATATTCAGGAATTCCGATATACTCAGTTGGTCCTCTCAGACTTACATTATTCTGCACCAATATTCCGTTATGAAGAACAGTTACCCTTGGAGGAGTAAAATAAGTAGTAGTATCACTATTAAAGGTAGGTGCAGTAAGTATAATATCATACGTTTGCCATTCTCCCGGTTTCCTGCAGACATTAACAAGAGGAGCATATTGCTTGTAAATACTTGCTGCCTGCCCATGACGATATGTACGATTATCATAGCTGTCGAGCACCTGTACTTCATAAAGTTCCTGTAAAAATACACCACTATTACCTCTCCCCTGACTTTCACCGGTCACTTCAGAAGGTGTCTTCCATTCAATATGTAATTGAAAATTGGAGAATTTACGTTTTGTTTTAATTATGCCTGAACCCCTTACACATACTAATGCCCCATCCTGAACAATCCATTGTGACGGATTTCCCCGGCTATCTTCCCAGGTTGAATCAATATCAGTTCCATTAAATAACACGATTGCATCTGAAGGAGCATCACTATTGTTTATACCAGGCTGAATAATTTTTACTTCAGGATCCCATTTTTCCGTCATCCCCGGAGTCATCTTCTCCTGATCTACAGGCTTTGGGTTCGCAGGTCTGGTGGTCTGTTGTGCCTGACCTGTACTAAATAATAAATGTGAACATCAGGCTGAGGATAAATAATTTTTTCATTTTCTGAAATTTATAATTTAGTTTATTAATAGATCTGGCACCTCTGAAATCATTTTTTGGGCCGTTGTTTGACACAAATATAATATAGGATCTTTAATAAACCTAATTGAGTCACCTCCCGTTACCAGCAGTTCTTTGAACACAATTAAATTGTCATTAGGAGTCCCCACACAAATATGCACATCAAGTTTTATGACAACTGCAATACTAAGATATTTCTATTGCATAAAGAGGCGAAGTGGAGCTCGGCGAAGCCAGAATCAATTAATTTTTATGCATGATTCGTGATACTCATAAAAGATATTTTCGTGTTGATAAAAATCTCTTAGAAGATACGTTTTTCAATTTTGTTCCAATGAAAATCAGATTATTTAATATACTTTAGCGAGAAGGAATAAAACGAGTGACAGAGAAAATGCATAAAGGACAGATAACAATAAAGGATATTGCCAAAGAGCTTGGAATTTCGCCCTCAACTGTATCAAAAGCTCTGAAAGGGCATCGTGATATCAGTACTTCAACAAAACAGTCAGTGAGGGAGCTTGCTAAGAAATGGAATTATAAACCTGACCAGATTGCCTTAAGTCTGAGAAGCGGTTTGAGCAAAACAATTGGAGTTATTGTTCCTGAAATTGTTCATTATTTTTTTTCAACTGTGATTAGTGGGATTGAAGATCTCGCGTATGATTCAGGATATCATGTAATGTTTTGTCAGTCAAGCGAATCATATGCCAGAGAAGTAAAAGCTGTTGAGACACTCCTCTCCAATCGGGTTGATGGAATTCTTGTATCAGTTTCCAAGGATACTGATAACTTTGACCATTTCAGGAAAATACAGGATAATGGTATCGCCCTGGTTTTCTTTGACAGAATCTGTGATGAAATTATTACCGACAGGGTTATTGTTGATGATGAAACAGGGGCTTATGAAGCTGTTAGCCATCTGATATCAATCGGTTGTAAAAATATTATTCATCTTTCCGGTCCGCCAAACCTTTTAATAGGAAAAAACCGCAAAGATGGTTATCTGAGAGCTTTGAGAGACCACAATATGCCTTTAGATGAAAACAATATTATAAGGTGCGATTCCAGAGAGGAGGCAACTTTGATTGTACCTGGTTTACTTAATAGAGATGACAACCCTGACGGATTTTTTGCTGTAAATGATCTTACAGCTGCTGCGACAATGAAAATTATATTAGATATGGGATATAGTATACCTGACAACATCGCAGTAGTAGGATTTACAAGTGGATTGATTTCCGATATAACAAATCCAACTCTTACCTCTGTTAAACAGAATGGATATTTGATCGGTAAAGAAGCGGTCAGATTACTAATCGATCGTCTCGAAAAGAAGCATGACTTTCCGTTACAAACAAAAGTCATTAAAACGGAACTTGTTATAAAAGGGTCTACTCTAAGGAAACAAACCTGAATTTATAGCCCTGTAAATTATTTTATTTGTAACTAATCAGTGCTAAAGGTATTTGAGTCGGTAGTCCGAAGTGTAATATGACAAGTACTTTTTCTTCCGACTTCTGACTTCGGGCTTCGGGCTTCCGACTGATTAGGTACAAAGGACAAAATCAATCCTCAAATTCTTGTTAATCAAAGCAGAAAATTCAATTTATTGACATATTTTTTCTGTATTTTCATGCAAATTACATTTTAATCCAAAATATTTCAACAATCACTGGTAATTTTCTGCCTTAGGAAAACTATTTTACTTAATTTTTCAGAAAACGTTTGAAACAAAGTCAAGCAACCATTTTTGTTTGAAATTTATTCAGGTTTATTGTTCATTATCACTATGTTATGTTAATAATTTTTTATTTTAATTGTAAAATAAATTTCTTTAATTATTTTTTAATCTCATTTTAATATTTATATTTGCTTAAGCTAAATTATTAAGACATTAAATATCCATGAAATGTTTGATAACCAGCAATTACAACACATAATATTATTTACTAACATACTATAATATATATACACTTAGATTTATTAATCATTATTATACACCTTACATTAACTAACCTAAAGAATTTAACTATGGGAACTTTGCGAAATTCTGTTTTCTTATGGAGGAGAAGTATTCTATCTCTTCTTATTTTTGGCTTTGCGATAAGCATGGCCTTCGCTCAGGAAAGAACGGTTACTGGTAAAGTAACCTCTGAAGCTGAAGGAGCACTCCCCGGAGTGAATATTGTGGTACAGGGGACCGTTGTAGGAACCATGAGCGGCGCTGATGGTAGCTACACTATTGTAGTTCCTGGTCCTGATGCAGTCCTAGTATTCTCATTTATCAGTTACACTACCCAAACAATAACAGTAGGTACCCAGTCCAAAATCAATGTGGTTTTGGAACCTTCATTAAGTGCACTGGGAGAAATTGTTGTTGTAGGGTATGGCACACAAAAGAAAAGGGAGGTAACCAGCTCTATTACAAGTGTGAATTCCGATGAATTTAATAAGGGTAATGTAGGAAATCCTGTTCAGTTGATTCAGGGTAAAGTCTCCGGATTATCTATAAGTAAACCAGGTGGCGACCCTAACGGATCATACGATATTCGACTAAGGGGCATGAGCACTATTGGCGCCAATCTTGGACCGCTTGTAGTAATTGATGGTGTAATCGGTGGCGATCTTGGTAACGTTGACCCTAACGATATTGCCTCTATAAGTGTATTAAAAGATGGGTCAGCTTCGGCTATATATGGAACAAGAGGTCCCAGTGGTGTTATTCTTGTAACTACTAAAAAAGGCAAAAGGGGATCAGCTGTAGTTGATTATAATGCTTATGTTACTGCTGAAATGGTTGCCCAGAATCCAGATGTTATGAATGCTACAGAATGGAGAGCATAAAAGGCAGAAATTAACCAGACACAAGGGAACACTGTTGGAACAGACTTTGGACAAAATACCGACTGGTTTAAGGAAATTCAAAGAACAGGAATTTCCCAGGTACATAATTTGTCGATGTCAGGTGGAACAGATGTGAGCAGTTACCGTGCCTCAGTCAACTATCGTAATGCTGAAGGTGTTCAGATAGGAAGCGGATTTACACAAATCAATGGGAGGCTAAATCTTTCCCAAAAAGCCTTAAATGACAAATTTACTCTGGATTTGAATCTTGGTGCTACAGAGAAGGATTATAAACCTGGTTTTACTGAAGCATACAGATATGCTACTATATACAATCCGACTGCTCCTGTGACTGTACCTAGCACAGATCCGAGTTATTCTCAATATGACGGATATTTTCAGCAGGTTTTATTCGATTATTGTAATCCGGTTTCAATAATAAAAGAGAATTCAAGAGACGGAAAAAGCAGAATATTAAACCTTTCATTAAAAGGAACTTACGAAATTGTCAAAGGATTAACATTAGATGCTTTTTATTCTACTCAAACAACCAGTTCTTTGGAAGGGCAGTATTTAAATAGTCACGATTACTGGGGCGGGGCAAACAGCAATGGACTGGCTTCAAGAAAGGCTGATAATACGTCCAGTCAGCTTTTTGAATCAACCGTACATTATCTGGGTGATTTATCGTCCTCAGTCACTATCAGCGCTTTAGGCGGTTATTCTTACCAGGATTTTACCTATGAGGGTTTTAGGGCAGAGGGTGGTAACTTTATTACTGATGATTTTGCATTCAACAATCTGGAGGCTGCACTCGATTTTAAAAACGGGAAAGGCACAATAACCAGCTATAAGAACTCAGACAAACTTATTGCATTTTTCGGACGTATGAATCTGAATATAAACAGTACGTGGTTTTTGTCTGCAAGCGCAAGGTATGAGGGTTCTTCAAGGTTTGGAACAAACAATAAGTGGGGTTTGTTTCCAGCTGTTAGCGCTGGAGTTGATCTGTCTAAATTTATAAATGTAAGCACTATTGACAACATGAAATTAAGAGTCAATTATGGAATAACAGGTAACCGGC
>Ga0307377_10002953_pt1 | contig 19639 bp, 19 predicted proteins | sample TR3MG_FD_202535 | JGI IMG/M metagenome (GOLD analysis project Ga0307377, IMG submission 202535) | Soil microbial communities from Risofladan, Vaasa, Finland - TR-3 | ecosystem: Environmental > Terrestrial > Soil > Coastal area > Acid sulfate soil | place: Finland: Risofladan, Vaasa | collected... | reverse complement strand
ACACTCTGGTTGACATTTTTGTACACTCTGGTTGACATATTTGTACACTCTCTTTATCTTCAGACTGTATATTTTTGTCATATCCAGACTGTATACCCTTGTCATATCTGTTTTGAAATTTTTTAGAATTATTTATTGTTATCACAAAACCATAAGGGCATCTCTTTAGGGTTATATATCCAGTTTTTTTAAGGTCTTTTAAATGTCTTAAAACTGTCCTATATTTTCTCTTTAAATCTTTTGCAATATCATTTACCTTTATTGGCTTTCCCTTTAAAACATATCCAATACCATCTTCTTCTTTAGTAACTTTATTCACCAGCCATATAAACTCCCAGAGCGCGTTCTCTATTTTTTGAGTGTGTCCATCAGATAATAAACCACTCCAAATTTTAATAGGATAACTGCTTGTCATTTTTAATTTACCTTATCTTTCTTAATTTATTTTAATAAGTTATAAGTTAGCGCCTTCAAATTTCTGATTGAATCCACTAGCTTACTGGCCAATACAACCTCTGTATTATTGTAGAAATTGGTTATAAGTTTCTCTAACTCACCTTCATTTTTTTTCTCAAAATGGAAGGCGGTTAGCTTCCCCTCTTTTGTAACTTCTATTAATTTTATATCCTTCGCACGAAGCAGCGAGGCTAAATAGAAGTCTTTTGTACTGAAAATTTTACTCTCATTTTCCATTTTAATAACACTCCTCATATTTATTTATATGTTAATAATTTATATATAAAAAAGGATCAGAAAAGCATTTCTCTTTCCTAATCCCCGATTGTTTTAATCAGAATCAATATTTAATTTTTAAATAAAATATCTAGTTTCTTGTATCCATTTCTGTTTTATCTATATTTGTTAGATCACCTATTATTTTATTAACTTCAGTTAGATTGTCTAGTTCTAGCAAGTTAATCAATTTTTCAATAAGGTAATGCTTTTCAAGGTAGTGCTTTATTTCTCTTAGCTTAAATTTTCTTATTTTCTTCATAGTTTCTATTAGATATATTATCAAGGAAGTATTATTTTTATAATAAGATATTGAACCCCTACCTTTATACCAAAACACTATGGGCGGTTCGATTAATTTGTTCCTAGAATAATATTTCAAATCCAGCAAGTCTATAAAATAATCCCTTTTTAATATTTCTAAAACATTTTCCAGTTTTATATATCCCCTATCTCCCATATCGTAGTCGTATCTTTTTTCCATTTCCCCGTAATCTATGTCTGTCTCTAATTCACCCTCATTACTTAAAGAATATTTTTTCAATAGCGGTCTTACCAATATTATATTCCCTTCTTTATCTAATATTGGTTTTCTATATCCTTGACATTGCTTTTTTAATAATCTCGGACACCCGGTACAATCGCTGTCTTCAGAGCAAACCCTGGTTTTTGGATTATATTTATTATTATACAGCAACCAATCATAATTCATTTTAATCTTTCTTTATTTTTACTTAATACTATTTTTGAGACAGACTACTCCCTATGACGGAGAGTTATAATTTTCCCCCAAACGAAAAAACAGAACCTTTAAAAGCATTTCTACTCCTAAAAATTCTGTTTGCTTTGTAAAAAATAAAGGTAACTACATCCTCTATTTTTCCTATTTATTCTACATATTCAAACAATATTTTCCATACCTATTGGTATAGAATTCTCCGTGATTGTATGATAACATATTAATATTCACTTGTAAAGAACTTTGCAAAAATCTTTTTGACTATTTTGTCAACTACTTTATTGGTTGTAATTTTCTTTACCTCCTCATATATATAAAGTCATTTATCCCCCTTGTTTTATGCACTCTTTTGAAAAAAACTTTTGACAGTTTAGTCAAATATTGCCTCTAGTGGTTTATTTAAGATTCGTGCAATTATTTTCTTTTTCTTTTCGTTTATATGTCTTTCTCCTGTTGTTACTAAAGATATTAACGATTCGCTAACCCCCACTGCTCTTGCCAATTCCTTTTGTTTAATACCCTCTCTAAGGCAAGCTATTTTAAGTTCGATTCCTTTCTCTGTCATTTTAAATACTCCTTCTTAAATTGTTAATTTTTTTATATTACTTTTATTATTTTACTAAATTCTAATTTCTCACTGTACGGGCTAAGGTCTTTGTCCGTATAGTAAGAAGTTTCTTGATTAACTATTTCATCAAAATTATAGTTTATATAGATATCCAGTTTAACGGTCTGACCCCGTCTACCTATTGAATCTATTTCAATATTATCTACCAGCTTATAAATAAGCCTTTTCCATTCCCAATCTTCAAGTTTTTCTATTCCTTCTCCTATTTTTATAAGCAGGTATGATATCTTCTCAATTTCATTTCTTTTTACTTTTAAGGCTTCTGTCTTATTTTCAATTTCAAATCTTAATGCCTTTAATTCCTTAGCTTTTCTTTGATTTTCTTTTATCTTTTCTTCTAGGATTATTTTCTGTTCCGGGTCTGGAATAAATACTTTTGCATATAAGTCTATAAGATTTTCCATATTGAAGTCATTTTTTATTATCTGATATTTAATATCCGCAAGCGCATTATCTTCTTTTTTACCATTATCAAGATAGTTTTCTAAAGTCTTGGGATTAATTAAAAATTTCTTTATATCATTCTTTATTATATTTTCAACCAAATCCTTTTTTATTGAAGCACTTATACATTTTTGTCCGTGTTCTCTTCTCTTTTTTCCCAGATCACGGTAATAGTAAAATGTCTTACCTAATTTTTTATTGTGCCACCTACCACCAATATAAGCACTACCGCATTTTTTACATCTCATTTTACCGGTAAGAATATAAACCGCAGTTGATACTCTCCCGTGAAATGATTTAATTTTGATACATTGACTTCTTGAATTTTCAAAAAGTTTCCTAGATATAATTGGTTCTTTATCAATAAATACCGGCTCATCATAAAACTTACTGGTATATAAATATTTATCCTGGTAGTACATTTCTTTTTTTGCAATATGGTCAACAGAGCTTCTAGTCCATTTAGACTCATATATTTGATTGTTTATTTTAGACCGTATAATCCTACCATAGGTTTTTGACCTAGTGGGTATTGCCAGATTATTTAATTTTCCAGCAATCTTATAACAGCTAATACCTTTGGTTGCTATCCAATCAAATATCATTCTTACAACTCTGGCCTCTTCTTCATTTATTACAATCTTATCTTCTTTATCTAATTTATACCCGTAAGGTATATTAAAGCCGGCAGTGGGGGCTTTACCCTGTTTTGCTTTTTGATATCTACCCCTCGCTGTCCTTTTTGCTATTATCCTTCTTTCCCTTTTACTGAATACCCCCTGAATATCTGACATAAAATCATCATCTTCATTGCTTAAATCAAGGATATTTCCATTTATTACCAGGCTAATATTGTTTTCTATAAAACTATCTTTTATATATTGTAAATCGCTAATATTTCTGGTTAGCCTGTCCTGATCCACCACTAAAACCTTTTTAAATATACCATCGCTACAAGCCTTTAGTATTTTTTTAAATTGTGGTCTTAGTCTTATTGTTTCTCCCGATATTCCGATATCCTCAAAAAATACGGGATTCCAGTTATTCCTGGTGCAAATACCGGTTAAGATATCTTTTTGTTCGGGTATGCTGTATTTATCTTCTCCGGCCTGAAGTGGACTTGAAACTCTTACATAACAGGCAACGTTTTCTTTAATACTCATATTTACCTTACATATCTTTTAATTATTAATTATACTCCATAATATTCTATAAGTTTATGGATATTATCTCTTGCCGATAGAAATGCTGCTATTTGTTCACTACTTAATTTATCTATGTTGTTTTTTAATTGCTCTCTTGTATATCGATCTAACTCCCACAGTATAAAGTAAAAATTATCTCCACGGTAAATCTTGAAAAAAATTTTAACCAAAATTTTTGATAAGGCTTTCATTATTAAATTCTTTATTAATAATTTTAATTTTAACATAACATCTTTCACTTACCTTATTAATTTTTATAAGTTACTGGAATGTGCTTAGAATTTGATTTTGATAAAATTAAATCATAGATATCTACCAGAATATCCTGAATATCTTCTACCGGCTCATATGACCTAATAATATTAATGTCTTTCATTTAATCCTTTCCATAAAAAAAGGACACCTAAAAGATGTCCTTTAATTATTTATTTTTTTATATTAGATTATTTAATTATATTAATTTTTGCTTTTGAGCCATTTTTAAAAAATTTTACCTCCAAATAAAAAACGACTCTATTAAGTCGTTAAAATATTAGAGCGTAATAATTTTTCATTACGCTCTAATAATCAATTTCGGAGAAAAGGCAGTTTGACCGTATGTCTGCATCTCCTACCGCTTTCGCGTGGTGATAGCCGCCAGTTCTATCCTCAGTTTCTCCTACTAACAAACCTATCTAATGCTGAAACTATAGTAATTATATAGATATATGGGTATAAAAGTCAATACTACTCAAATTAATAAGTTTTAAAAGCATTTTTTAACCAATAATGATAAATATTTTGCTCAGATATAACAAAAACACTTCTAACAAATAATTTACCTTTTTGGGTTGGCCTAACTATAACTTTTACATAATCATTACTTTCTTTAAAAACTCTAATGTAGTGAATTGAATTATCATCTTTAGTTATATGTTTTGAAACATATGTTGGATTTTCTAAAATTTCCTTAATATTTTTACCATATTTAATATAGTCCTTTGGATGTTCGGATTTCATATGCTCAATATTATCATCGCCAATATATATAGTACATTCATCTAAATTAAGTTTTAATAAACTAATTACTCTTGCATTAAGTTCACCAATTTTCCATTTTTTTTGATTATTCAATTAGTAAACTCCAACAGAATTTTTTAATATCAAATAAAAGCTATTATCAATATTCCTATTATTATATCTAAATTGAAACTCGTCAATATATGCCTGTAAATATTTCTTTGATACTTTATGATATATTCCAAAATATTGCCCTTTTAATTATTGACTAAAAGCTTTCTATGGTATTGGTATGAATATCACTATCTCCCCGTGTGCACACACTTTAAAATGCTTTAAAATTGAATATAGGGCTTTATCCTAACCTTTCATTTTATCTAATATATAACTTTTTCTTTTTAAGGCATAAGAACTGATATCTTCCCATTGTGAAGGTTTATCTTCAAAAAATTTACGATGATCAAAAACCTTTTCATTTTTAAAAACTATATCGCATGCTCTTAAAGCATTATTCCAATCCTTAGCCTTAACATAATTTATTATAAGTCTTTGATAAGCATAGATTCCACAATGGCGAAGCCTCACAGCCTCCTCACAATGATAATTACATTTTTCAATATCTTTTAACTTTTCATAGCAAATAGCATAGCCTATATGAAATTGAGCCAAGTCTTCTCTATCGGTTACAGATTTAAAGTAACGATCTAATAATTTTATAGCTGAATCATATTGCTTGTTATAGTGTAAATTACCTACCTGTATAGCAATATGCATTAATGAACCCATAACACAAAAGCTCCCTATAAAGTAGATAATTGAAATCATTATACATAATATTAAAAACCTACAAAAATAATTCTATAAAAAGCATATGATTATATCTTAACCTTAATTTTAATTTTTTAAATCCCTATTATACCTCTTTTTATTTCTTCCAAATATGTTACTTATTTTTTGACTCATTGTATAAACGTAAATTCCTTTCCTAAATAAAAAAACACTCAAAAGAATGTTTTTATTTAATATTTTATATTTTAGAGACCTTTATTAATTTTACACACTACAGGGTAGTTTTAAAATCGTGAATACAGTATGCCTATCCTAACGTAAAATAATGGAGTTCATTTTTACAAAAGGATATATTTGTAGTTATTAAAATCAAGCACTGTAGCCATTTTCATCTGTTTTATTCCTATCTTTTTTCTATAGTGTCCTATGTTCTTACCCATAATTCTATTTAAAATGCTTTTAGCCTTACTGTCTTTACGAAAAAGTGCCTTAAAATGTTATTTACGTTGTTATTTCTCCCCATCTTTGTTTTGAAGCATTATTTAGCCATTTTAAATTTCTTTTAGGTACAAACTTCAATAATTCATCAGACATAATAGTACCGCCAGATATAAATTCCTTGCCTTTAATTTTTATTTTTCTTGGCTCTTTCATATAATGGCATTTATCACCATTACCACTAATCCTTAATTCAAGTTTTAAATCTAATGGACATAAGTTTTGAGAGCATCTTGTAAACGAAGGGCATTTCTCTAAATTTTTTAATATTTCTTTTTCATTCATAATTCTTTTACCTTATTTTATAATTTTTATATTTCTATTCGTACGTGTCATATACTTCTTATATTTGCGCGCCACCCCCCTGGGGGAGGTCGTACCCCTCTGGCACACCGGTGGGATATCCTATATAAAAGGAAGTAAACGAAGGTATCCCACCACCACATCACCACTATAAATTTTTTGATATATATTGTTTGCCACATACCCCTATCCCTATGGGGTTAATTGGTTTTAGATGTCAGCTAGAATATAGATATTGTTATATATAAAAAATAGCCCTACCGGATCAGACCGGAGAGCTATTGAACTACACTCTTATATACTTATGTTATTATGTTATTGTATTATCGCGTCCTCTTTATGCCTATCCTTTATTTCGTTTTTATGTTTAATCACGTCTGCTAAAATCTTTTCCATTGTTTCATTTTCTCTATACTCCTTAAAGTAGCAAGGGTCAATATTAAAGAACTCGGAAATCTTTTTTATGTAGAACTTTTTAAACAGGGGATTACCTGTTGAGTGATAATCTTTACCTGTATACTCGTAAAGGTCTCCTTCCGAGCAGCGCATTATATTGGCCAATTCTTTTTGTGCTATACCGGAAGCCCCTACAATTTTTCTAAACGATATCCTAAATTCTTCACTTGACTGTTCAGGCAATTCAAATAATTCCCTTCTTTTCTTTGTGATCCTAAAATCTGTTAATGTAATGGGTCTATCTTCTTTATAATCTTTTCCTAAATATTTTCTATACTCTAAAAAGTGCCGGGGGTCTATACCAAAAAAACTTGATATTTCTTCAATAAATTCTTTTGAGGGATTTTTGTATTCTCCGGTTAAATAACCCTGTATTTTAAATCCTTCACAATCTATTAAATGACTAAGCATTTCTAAGTCAGTATCTGTATAGTTAATAATTTTTCCAAGAGCAATGCCAAATTCTTCATTTGAGCGTGGGGGTATATCGGCTATTTTGGGGGTTTTCTTTATTTCTGCTTTCACACTTCTTAGCTTTCCCTTATCGCTTCTCGGCTCTTTTACTTCTAGCCTTTCCAATATATCGGATAATTTTTCAATTTTTTTAAGTAGATATTTTTTAAAGTGTGTCTTATCTATATTATCCTTGTAATTATAATCTTCATTATATTTTTTACTATCATATAGTCTTAAACCGCAATACTCGGCAAAATCCTTTATATCCCTGGGGTCAAATCCTATTTTTGCCAGTAATGTTAATAATCCAACTTCTTCCCCAAGATTGTTTTTAGTATTATCTTCTTGTAATACCTGGATACTTTGCGCTAACTCATTTAGGTTGTATTGTCTATACATTTAAAACCCCAAAACAGTTTTCTTTAATTCCTCTGCATTTTCAAGTACATAAAAGACGGCCTTTTCAATCTTGATAATTTCAATCCCAAACATAATATCCTGCAGCTCTATTATTAAGTGCTTATATTCCTTTGGTACTACTGCTTCCAGTTCTTCCAATACTTGACGCTTTCTTTCAATATCGGGGTATTCTGATTCAATCCTGGCAAATACGATGTCCATTATCTTTTCTCTTGCAAGTAGTATAAGCTCTTCAAATTCGCTGTGAGTCTCTGTTTTTGTGGTAGGTAGTAGAAAGATGTTGCCTTTCTTAGTCATTGGTTGCTTTCCTTTCTTATTTTGTTTATAATTTTAGCTGACCGTCTTAGTCAGACGGTTGCTTTAGCCCAGGGTCTCGGCTCTGGGCTTTTTATCAGGGTGGAGATAGGCTCGGTAAATTACCCCCACCCCAATGGCGCAAAAAGGGACTACCTGGGTGTCCGCAAGCTCTTAATTTTTTTATCTCTATTGAAATACGGAGATTTACACTTAGGACAAATTCTTATTTCTGTTTTACGGGGATTCCATTTGTGTCCACATCTTTTACAACTTAATTGTTTTTTAATTTTTATTTTCATTACCTATTAAGTATAACCTATTTAAAACAAAAGTCAAGTGTTTTATTTTTATTCAAATCATAAAAAATGACGCTCTGTAGTCAATTCTAGGACACTTAAACTATAGTCTTAATGATATTATATGGCTTATTTTCCTTAATTTTAGCCTAATATTACGATTCTATATGCTGTCTTTCAGTCTTTTAATTTCTTCTTCAAGGAATTTTATACTATCCTTTAGGTCGGGGTTCTTAGAATCCCTTTTATTATAATAGGCTTCCAGACCTTCCCTGACATCTGAATTATCCATATAGCAATAAATCTGTGTAGTAGTTAAACTCTTATGGCCTAGTATCTTTTGTAGTCTTATAAGATCGTGGCCGGAATCCTTATAAAACTTTAGTGCAAAAGAGTGCCTTAATGTATGCAGCCCTATCTTTTTATCAATGCCGGCTCTTTTTGCATAGCGTCTTATCATATTATATAAATATATTCTACCCAGTTTCTTACCCTTTAGGGTGCAAAAGAAATAATCACCCTTTGGCCTGGCTTCCTTGTATTTTTTTAAAAGTTCTGCGGTGTATTCTGAAAACGATAAATTTCTATCAATCCCACCCTTACCGTCTTTTATGATCACTTCTCTTTTACCTATATTTATATTGCCTGGTTTTAGGTTTGTGATATCAGATACTCGCGCCCCGGAATCCCATATAAAAGATAGGATCGCTTTATTTCTAAGTCCGGTGGGTACTCTTTTATTTGGCTGTGCTATTATTTTATTTATTTCTTCTGCGCTAAGCGTAACCGGTATTTTTCTCCTCATTTTATCTCCCTTTATATTCTAATTGGCATTAATAGATACTTAAATTCACTACCAGGGTTTGTAAGCAATATTGGTTTTAATGGTTCAATGGTATTTATTGTTACGGTATCAAAATTCTTAATACAATCTTTTAGTAAATATCTGCTAAAACAAAACAGTTGTTCGCAATCATCTTGCTTGCATAATGGATTCATTGGTATTGTGTCCCGGTAATTGCCAGATTCTTTTATGTTTATTTCAGTATCAATTTGTTTTGAATTGAATTTTAATTTAATAGGTATATTGTCGGCCAGACCAAATAGTTTATTGGCTTTATCAATTACCTTTATTAAATCCTTAGATTGGATTTGATACTGATAGCTAAATGATTCTGGTATTAATCCCCGGTAGTCCGGGTACTTACCGGATAGTTTTCTACAAACAAGTGTTTGATTGGCAATAGCAAAAACAATTTGGTTATCGTCTGAAATCATATCAAATTTTATATTCTTACTTTTTGCCATTTCTTTAAGTATTGGATAGATACTGCCGGGAATAATAAAATTGCCAATATCACGATTAAAATAATATTTGGATACTGCAAGCCTATGGGAATCAGTAGCTACCAAACAATCGTTCACTGTATCAAACATTATACCTGTTAGAATTGGTCTTGCCTGATCCTTACTTGTTGATTCTATGACTTTATTTAACGAATCCATAAAACTATCATAATCTAATTTCCTTAAAAGATGATCAACTTTTATTACCGGGAATCCCGGAAACTCATCAATCGCCAGTGTGTTTGATTTTACCTTATCGGCTTTCAGCTCGTTTGTTTCAGTTATCAATTCCAATTCTATAAATTCATCATCGCAGCAATTTGCTATATTTGCCAGTATCTTAAATTGTGCAATACACTTGCCAGGATTTATAACTTCACTTTCTATTATAGATTTTAGGCTTCGTTCTAAATCAGTAGAAATAATCTCAAGCGAACCCTCGTTTGCTTCTAGCCTAACACCGGTTAAAATAGAAAGATTGGAATTTTTACCTACTATACTTTTATGTATAGCTAAAGCATTTTTTAACTCTTTTGTTTTTAATCTACATTTCATTTTTATCCCCTTTATTATTTAAACTTCTCCATTATTTTATTTGTTACTTCTAAAACTTTTTCAAGGTTTTTAGTAAAGGTTTTTTTATCTTTTCCCCAATGTAGAATATAATCTTTTGAAAATGGGTTTTCTAATCCCAGGCTTTTTGCAACCATATAACTGACTGCTTCGGCCTGTACTTCCTTATCCTGTTTTGTAAAATCTCCGTTTGTATGATCCGCTAACACGTGGGCGTATTCGTGTAACAGTGTTAAAAATCTGTTATCATAATCCCGGCTGGACTTTATTGTAATTTTATTAGCGGTTGCTGTTCCCTCTGGCCTACCATTATTATTTTCAATTACTTTTATACCCTCGTTTTCAATTTTATCTTTTAGTTTCAGATATTCATTTTTAAAATCGTTGCCTATGGAGTAGTAATAATCGGTTATTATATCTTTTGCCTTCTCTGTTTTTGTAGTCTGGCTAATATCAAAAACGCTTACGGGTATAAAATAAATTCCCTCTTCAATTTCTACATCATCGGGTACATTACCTTTATTTATAAATATTGTCTCATCATCTTTTTTGTAACATTTATAAAATCTCGGAGCTAGTATTTTTATTGCTTTACTACCCTTATTAATTGTAAAGCCTTGCTCGTTCCAGGTAACATAACCGGTAACATAACTAGCCTCTGGGTTCTGGAAGTAAATTAAAAGAGTATTATAAAAACTATAATGTCTGAACCTTGCAGCAAACTCTAAATATTTTAATAGTCTTTCACTCTTTCCGGTTTCTAGTTCTGAAAATAAAGACTCAACTGCGCTATCAATTCTATTTTTTATCTCCTTATCTTTTATTTTAATCTTCATTTTGACTACTCCCCTTATTTGTGTTAATGGTATACATAATTGATATTATGTATGCTTATTATTACACATTAAAGGGTATTTGTCAAGATGTTATCTCATTTTATTTTTATTAGCAATAATTAAGAATTGATAACTATTTTATTAATATTCCAGATTCCCCTATGTATCACGTTTGTAGTAGCTTTAAGTTTTAATTTTAAGGCTATTAAATAGTGTATGCTAATATTATTAAACTAGCCTTTAATTACTTTTATATTTATTAGCAATAACCGGGAATTGACAAGCTGTTTTTTAGCTGTTTTATCAACGTTCCGGGTTCTTTTATGGATCGCGTTTCCGATAACCCAAGTTCCAATATTAGCATTGTTAAACAGATACCCCCGATATAGTGTAAATCGTGCCTTAAAACGCAAACTAGAGTGTCTAAAACGATATCCTGGCTGTATTATAGATAAGCTAAGGCCATAACCCCATAGATTGCAATTCCAGAGATTGCCGGTAGTGATATAATTTGAATACTACTAATACTACTAAATTAGTAGCGTTAGTAATGCTTATATATGGGTTTATAATTATTTCCCCTATATTAATATATATATATATTATTATATATAATATCTTATATTTTAAATTATATTATACTATACCCCCCGTATAGTGGTGTTTTATTATATTCGCTATTGGCCGGGGATTTAAAAATAGCCATTATTTTAGTTTTTTGGATCTCGAATTTAATTTTCCACAATTCCCATATTATATATATTATTAATTATTATATATTAACTATATATGGTGTTATCTCTTTACCCCAAAACTATCTATTTACTTCCTTAATACCCTAGCAGTTCTTGCCATTTTCTTATAGCTAATATTTTATTAATATCATCTAGGGTATAAGTTACCCCTTCTTTATCAAGTAATCTTTTCAGCTCTAATACATCAGCGTCAGTGGTTTTGGCCATTTCCTCTTGGTAGGGAGTTTTAGCCAGCTTTAGGAACAGATTCATTTCTGCACTGCTACCGGTGAATTTAAGTAAATTTTCTAATTTATTTATCTGTTCGATATCGTATTTCTGGCCAATCTCTATACCATACATTTCTTTTAGGGCGCTTTTATATTCACTTAGGGTGGGTACTTCTTCCTCCAATATTCTTTTCTTTTTTAATTCTGCATTTACTCTACTTATTAAATCTTCGTAATAGTAGGTTTTATTTTTTTCCTCATCATAAGGAAAGAATTTAATACCCCCTAGAGCTGAAAGTGTATCCGTTAAATGCCTTGTTTTTACCGGTGCTTCTGCTTCGGCTTCCGGTGGGAGTACTTTATGAATGTTGTATATAAATGGTATCTGCCTTGTTAAATATTCCTGTCTACCAGTAAGATACAACTGACCTTCTTTGCCCTTTTCTGCGCCGGGCAGGAATTTTTCAAAAGGTATTATGTTCTCTAGTGCCTGCATATATCTTGGTGCGGGTTTAAGCCCACCAGGTATATTTATATCTCTTCCAAAATATGCCTCTCTATTTAATACAAGTTCAGCAGGTACTTTTAACATAGGATTTATCCCCGATATTAATTCCTTCGGTCTTGCAAGTTTAGATAAATCTTGCCAGGGAAAGTTTGGATTAAAGTATAAGGGTTGTCCACCAATCTTTAATGGTGTCCTTATCGCTGCAAGGTCTTCATAATAATCAGGTAAATATTTATCGTCTACATCTTCGGAAAAACTTTCTATATAATTTTTAAGTTTAGCATTTACTCCAAATTTACCCGGCTGTTTAAATAGTTGTTCAGCCTGCAATACTGAATTTTTACGAAGCCAAGCGTAAAAAGGGTAGATACGCTTTAGCACATTTTTTTCAAACAAAGATAAATCGGTGTAATCTATCATAAATTTTTTAGTATTTCTTGCTGCGTCTTCAAAAGACATACCCCTCTTTAAATCATTTAACCAACCAACAAGTCTGGCATTGTCCTCAATAAATCCACCGGTAATATCTCCCAACTTCATTGGTGCAAATTCTCTCGAAAATGGATTAAGTCTTGTAAGCATCCGCTGGGCTTTGGGTTTAAGTAGCCATTCAATTCTCTGACTTAAATATTCCGCCACGTCTGAACGAATAAATCCCGTTCTCCTTACCCCTAACTTACCGGACATTTCATATAGTTCATCTACTTTTACTATCTTGTTACCAATATTAATAAACTTATTGGGTCTTCTTTTGGCTAACTGTACTGATATTGCGTCTAAGTGGGATACCGGGTCAAATGCTTTCATACCATCTTTTAGATATAACAACCAGTAATTAGAATAAAAGTTTCTCATATGGAAACCAGGATTTGTTACAGTCATATATCCTTTAAGTAGATTAAGTGTTTTATCATAAGCCCTAAGTATTAAATTTGTGGGTTCATCAAGTATTGAGAATTGTTCCACTCTTGCGATTACCCTTGCTATTTCTGGTTCAAAATATACTCCTTTGAGTTTCTTTAACCCCGTTTCTACAAAGTTTAATTTTTCAACAGGTGTTAAATCGGCAACCTTTTTACCAAATCCCACAACCTCGTCTACCATTTGTAGTTTCGATAGTGCCTTGTAATGTTCCGAGGCTCTTTTTATTGTTAGCTTGAATATATTCTGCTCGGTGGGTATGCCGGCTTTTGCTCTTTCAAGAATATTTTTAAATACTTTAGATTGCTGAAATGGTTCCAATTCTTTACCTAAAGCTGATATTCTCCCACCTCTGGGAATTTTGCCTAGCAGTTCAGAAGGCACTCTACCGGGTACATAATTTTCAAGGACTTCTTTTAATATTCCCTTTTTTGATTCTTCTGTAGCAAAATCACCAAATAACTTTTTTATAGTATCGGCAACATCGGTTAATTTAGAAGATAATTTATATTTCTTAGGGTCTGCCAAGTATTTTGTAATTTTAATTGCGTCATCTGCAGAACTCGTCTTCTTTATAAGTGTTTCAAGAAGGTCAACTGTTTTTGTCATACCATAAATTTCTTCACGTCTTAATCTGGTTGCTATGTCCGTTACCGGGGATTTCCTAAAAGATAATGCTTTAAGTATTAATTCTCCATATTTACCTAGTTTTGTAGCCTTTACTCCTTGCCCCAGGGCGGTTGCGGCCAATTTACCACCTATCAACTTATTAAGTGGGCTTAAAACCTTTCCCACGGGTATAGTGGTTAATGGATCACCAAATATATCCAATATTAATCCTGCTGTAGACGCCTGCCAGGGCTTCCATTCCGGTCTGGTTTCTTTTAATGCGTTAGCCCAGTACCAATCCTGATATTCACTTCCTTTAAGATTAATAAATCCTTCCAATCCTGCTTTCCAAATCTTTTTATAATCTGTAGGGGCTTTAAGGTCTTGGTATTTTGGCTTTAATGTCTCTTTTAAATTTACGGGTACGCCTTTTTCTATTGGTGGCTTATATAAAAATCCATATTTTTTAGCTTCCTCTACTCCTATCTGTCTAGCCGTCTCTGTTTGTATAGAAGCTTCTGCTTTTGGAAAAGCATTTATCGCAGCGAAAAGTTTTGTCCATAATCCTCTCTTGTCCTTTTCGGCTTCTATTTTTTTAACATCTACGCCGGCCTGTTCACCAAGCATTTTATATTCCCCATAGGAAGCCTCTGCTTTTTGAGATTTCGGTATCGGCATTATAGGTTGCTTTACTTCCTTAAATAAACTTGGGGCATATTTTTTAAGTTCCGTAAGTTCACTCTTTGCCCTACTTGAAAGGGAATATTTGACCAGAGGGTCTCTCTCTATTAGTTCCAATGCTGGTTTGAATTTTTGTAGCGCATCGGTTATTCGCAAGTCAAGTCTATTCATCTTGGTATATCTATCTGATATTTTCCAAGTTTTTAATTTATGTTTTCTTGCAAAACTTTCATACCATTCTGCTGTTAATCCATTTGACATTTATTTCACCTCTAATCTATTGTTATTCCGAGTGCTTTTAATTGTTCTAATAAAGTTGGCTCTTTCTCTTCCCAAGCTGTACCCTTTCCAGGTGCAGTGCCACTCATCCAGTTAAGATACTGACTTTGTGTCATTGGTACAATCTGTCCATTTACATTTACATTATAAGTCGGTTCTTTTGCACCTGCTCCTGCCTGACTTTTTTGCCATTGTAATTGTTCCTGTCTGGCCTGTTCACCCGTAGCCATTGATTTCTGTTCTAACTCTACCAGTGCATTTTTATACCAAATATCATTTTTTAACGAAGCCTGTTGTAGATAATTCTGGAAATTCTGCGTTTCAGCAGTAAATCCAAATTGTGCTATCTGCATTTGATTTTGAAATTGCTGTTGTAATATTTCTGTTTGCTTCTGTTCGTATGTTTCTCTTAACTGCGCCGACCTTGATGTAATGTATTGAGACCTGGCAACATCTATTTCTGTTCCCTTTGCCCCTGCCTGTTTTTTTAGCAGTTCTTCCTGCTGTGTAATTTCAGTTAGTAGTCTTGCCTTTTCCGTCTCTGCTTTCGTGGTTTCTTTTAGTGCCGATTCCGAGATTCCCTTTTCAGCTTCTATGAGTCCACCACCCTGACCAAGACCTCTGGCATACCATCTACGTTGTTCTTCTTCTGTTGTTTTCTTCTGCCAATCCTGTACTGCCTGTATTATATCCTGATAATATCCTGGTATTGCTCCCCTAGATTGTTCAGAGGCAAGCAGTGATGTTTCAAGTTCTCTACCTATTCCAGCCGCTTGAGGATCATACATAAGTCCTGCTTCACCTGTTGCCCTACTTAACCAATCTGCTATCATTTGTGCAGTTACCTGGGGTGTAGACGGTGCTTTTGGTATTAAACTCCTCCAATCAAAAGGTTGATATGGAGATATTGTGGGCGGTTGTCCTATAGATGGGGCAGTATAACCTCCACCACCAGTATAACCCCCTCCGGTAGTTCCACCCCCTCCAGTAGTTCCACCTGGTGGTGTATATGTTGTTTTAGATGTTGTTGGTGTATATAGAGATTTTGGTATAGCACCCCACGATACTGTTGTTTTTGGTGCATATAAAGATTTTGGTATAGCACCCCACTGTCCTGTCTCATCAAATTTAATCTTATTTATTAGATTAATAAGATATTCTTTTACTTTCATTTATATTCCTTCTTTCTTTTTTAAATTTGTATATAAAAAAAGACACCCTAAAAAAGATGTCTTGAATTTTTATTTAATTTTAAATTTATATTATTTTAAGTTATCTATAGCTTCTAATACAATATCTATATCTACAAAATTACCTGTTGCTATCCCCATCACTTGTCCATTAATACCTACCACTGGACTGCCGCTTTCTCCTTCTATTAAATTATATTTATCAAATTCCTTTAAAATATTATTATCTCCATTCCCCAAAATAAATTTAGGATAACTATTGTTTATATCAAAATTTAATCCATTAATTACCTTATCTGAATAAAAGATTGCATAATCAATATTATTATCAAAATCATTTTCATAGATTAGCAATTTCGGATAAACCCATATATCGCTGAAATTTGCCTTGAATTTAAAATTGCTAAATTTACCATATTCATTTTCTACACAATGCCCCGCTGTGGCAATATAGAATTTTCCTTTATATTCCATACTAAAAGCAGTAAAACCATCCTCTACTCCACCAATATTATTTATTGCCCATCCATAATAAACACTAGATAAAAGTTCATTAAAATTATTTGCTAAACTGCGGTATTTTTCTAATTCTACCCCTTTTAATTCTAAATCATTCTCTAGGGTATTTACTTCTTGTTTTAATCCTAATATTTCTATATCATTATTATCAATTATGTTACTGGATTCCTCTAACTTATTTTCTAATTCTGATATTTCAGAGTTATATTTCTCCAAAGGTACGTACTCATCTAAATTTACACAGCCTACTAAAAATATTATACTTACTATAAATGCTAATATTGTAGTTTTCTTCATATTATTATTTTATCTTATTATTACCGGCAATGCTATTGATATAAAATTATCAGATAAAAGCCCAAATTAGACAAGAAACAATCGAAATTTAATCAAATCCTTACAAAAAGGGCATAAAATTGCTTACCTTGTAAACCAGAGCGTTTTTAATGAAAATCCCCTAAAATACCTCTTAAATGGCTTATTTTGTATAATTATATATCATTAATCATTCTAAATCCTTAATTAAATATTTCTCTCCCCACTGTTTTTTGTCTATTTTCTTTTTCAATTCTATAATTAAAACTCTCCAGGGTTAGCTTTTGAATCCGGTTACTGGTGATTTCAATATCCTGGTTGAGTTTCAGTAAAGCAAAAGCCTTGCTATTATACGGGATTCTATAACTTAGCTGTGTTGCGGTTTCCAGGATACCCCCCAATTTACCTAGTAGGATCGCAAGCCTATTATTTAATCTGTTTAACTTAAATTCATTTAACCTTAAATTCATTATTTCCTACTTTCTTTCTTTATAATTATTAATTACACTAACCTTTTTAGCTGTTTTCTAATATGGGTTGCATTGGGTAATTTACCTATTTTACACACTAACCCCTTATAGTCATTCCATAGCATATTATAATCTTCTCTTATTTCTGAATACCTTTTCTTCCAATTAATCATAAATGTCTTTTCTTGCTTTCTCTTCAACTCTGTGTTCTTCACGCTCATAAAATTTACTCCTTTCTGGTTCAAATTTTAAGTTAATTGAAATATTTGAAGCTCCGTATCTATTTTTACTAATTATAACTTTTGCTTTATCAATGGGGGCATCTTCTTTATATTGTGCCTCCCTATACAGAAGTAACGCTACATCTAAATCGTACTCTATATTTCCACTATCCCTAAAGTCTGAAAGTGCAGGTTCTTTATTTGCTCTTTCACTATAGGCTCTATTAAGAGAAGCAATCGCGACTACCGGAATATCGTATTTTGTTGCTATCGTTTTTAACTCTGATGATATTTTTGAAATCTTTTCGTATCTATCCTTACCCTCTTTTGTTTTAAGTCTTTGTAAATAATCTACAAAGACAATATCAACTTCTCCCAGGTTCTTTATTGCTTCTTCAATCTCGTAAGTATATATTCCATTAGAGCCTATAAAATATAATTGGTATTTATAAATCTTGGTTCTTGCGCCTTTAATCTTATCTACTATTTTTTCGTCTTTTTCATTCTCAAAATTCCGTATCCTTGACGTAGATATTCCAGATAGTTCTGAAATTAATTTTCCCTCAACCTCCCTGTAGGGCATTTCAAGAGAAATCATTAAAATCTTGTGTCCCTGCCTACAAATATGATTTATAATATTTAAAACATACGTAGTTTTTCCAACCGCAGGTACTCCACCGATAGCATATAGAGAACCTTTATATAAGCCCCCTATTTGCCTATCTAGTTTACCAAATCCCGTTCTTATAACTTTTGTGTCTTCTTTTTTAAAATACTCATCTAGCGCTAAATCAACCTCGCTGATACGCATAATTTTTTTATCTAGCCTGATGTCTATTTCTTCAATATTCTTAATCGCCTTGCTTTTAATATCTAATGGGTCTTTTCCCTCTTGGGTCATTAACGATATATCGTAAGCAATGTTTTCAAGTTTTCTTCTTGCTGAATACTTTTTAAGTTCTTCAAGATACATTGGGAAATTAGAAACTAAAATGGTATCTTTTCCAAACAAATCTAAAAAACTTCTATTAATCTTTATTTCTCCGGGTACTGTAAGAATATCAAAGGTATTACAGTCTTTAATATAACTTTGAAGTTTTATAAATAAATCCCTGTTGTCTGGTATTTCAAAATCTGCTATATCAATTTTACCAATACTTTCTCTTGCCTGGCCACTGTGTAATAGGCAGTATAGGATCGCTCTTTCAATTCCGTTATCTCTAGCTGAAAGTTTTTCTAACTTATCGGTTCTTAGGGTTTTGGTTTTATGCTCTAAAGGTTGATTCATTTTTACCACCCCCCTTTTTCGCTATACTCTTTAATACCAACTGGTCAAATTGTTTTCTTAGCTTTTGAGTGCTTAGAATATTCGCATACCAGAAACTATCAGCCTGACACCAATTTATAATCTGCTTAATCTTTTCCGGGTCTTTTTTGTCAATTCGTATCATCAAATCAATATGCTTAGCCCATAGTTGGAAATCGGGTTCTTTTGCCCCTGGATTATTTTCTTTCATCTTTTCAAATAGGTGGAGAGATAATTTATATTCTTCTGATTCTTCGTTAAATATTTTCTTGAAATCCCCTTTTTGTTTTTTGGGGGTTTCACTATTAGATTTAATATCAGATTCATATCTTAATTTGTTTTGTACATTTTTGTACACTCTCTTTGACATTTTTGTACACTCTCTTTGACATTTTTGTACACTCTCTTTATCTTCAGACTGTACATTTTTGTCATATCCAGACTGTTCATTTATGTCATATCTCTTTTGGAATTTTTTAGAATTATTTATCGTTATCACAAAACCATAAGGACATCTCTTGAGAGTTATATATCCAGTTTTTTTAAGGTCTTTTAAATGTCTTAAAACTGTCCTATATTTTCTTTTTAAATCTTTTGCGATATCACCCACCTTTATTGGTTTTCCCCTTAAAACATAT
>Ga0307377_10002952_pt1 | contig 19639 bp, 21 predicted proteins | sample TR3MG_FD_202535 | JGI IMG/M metagenome (GOLD analysis project Ga0307377, IMG submission 202535) | Soil microbial communities from Risofladan, Vaasa, Finland - TR-3 | ecosystem: Environmental > Terrestrial > Soil > Coastal area > Acid sulfate soil | place: Finland: Risofladan, Vaasa | collected... | reverse complement strand
AACCCTGGCAGCTACAGTGTATTTATCAATGGTTTGAGAGGCGGTTTTACCGTGGTAGCACCAGCGCCGCCACCAAGAGGCGATTTCTAAGGAGCGAGGACTTGGTGAGCTAGTGAGGGGTTAAAGATGCCAGATTGTGAATTGCTGTCCACGTGCCCATATTTCAATGACACTATGTATGAAATGGCCAGAACGGATAAAGAGCGGTACTGCAAAGGGGCTTATTCCTGGTGTGGCCGGTATATGACTTTTAAGTCCTTAGAGAGAGAACTGTGGAACACACGAAAACGAACAACGGGCTTTCACCCGCCGGCATAGAGCTACTTATTCGTGAGAGACGCAAGGGTAAGCCCCTCAGGCAGCTGGGGCCGATGGTGGGCAGAAGCCACGAGAGGGTAAGGAAGATTCTGGCTAAACGCAACGCCCTGGAAGTCCCCCTACTATCTGAAAATAAGGTTATAGCTGAACTGGGATGCGTACCAGGGTGGCTCGTTCGTCTTAGAAAAGAAGGCACCCTCAACCCGGTAAGACCTGGGGTCCGCTGGCTTTACTCCGAGGAGCAAGTTAGACGAATACCGTCGCTTATTGCCGAGAGAAGAAAATGTGAGCAGTGCGGGAAGCCGCGCACACCCAGGTCCAAAAAGTTCTGTGTAAAGTGTAGGCAGGATAGGAAAAAAACCTGGTATATGCGTTTAAGCCCGGAAAGGAAAGCAGAGCATCTGAAGAACTGCATGGCATGGCAAAAAGCGCGGAGAGAACTGAGGAGAAAGAAATATGGGTAATACCGGAGGAGGAACAACCGCACAGCAGATACTTGAGTTGGTTGAGCATGAACCTGGAAAATACAAGCAAGCTCAACTTGCTAAGATGGTTGGGGTATCCAGACAGTGGGTTTCAAAAAAAGTAGCTGAGCTTGGATTGAAGGACAAATTGAAGCAGCCAGAAAGTGTGCCCAGTGTGGCTAAACCGGAGGCTATGAAACTGAAAACAAGGGCTTTTAACTTATGCAATAGCAAGTACACTAACTTAACCGGGTTAGCCCGAGCTATGGGATTATCGACAAGTCAAGTTTATCGGGTGAGACAGGACAGGCGCCCCGTTAGCGTAAGATTTATCATGGGTGTACTGAAGGCCTTCCCCGAATATAAGTTCGATGACCTTTTTTATATTGACTCTGGAGGGAACAAAAATGACTGAAAATAAAAGGAATGACTTAGGCAAAATGCTCAAGCAGCGAAGGCTCATGATACCGCTGACACTACAGAAGATGGCCAGTGCTGCAGGGGTATCCCCATCGCACCTGGGTCGTATAGAGAGGGGGGAGCGTTTCCCCTCAGCCTGGATTTTGCGTAAAATCGCCAAGCCTCTAGGCCTTGGTGAGGATGAGCTATTTGCTTCGGCTGGCTTCCTGTCTCCAAAGCCTTCCGGGGAGGTTGAGAAGACCGGTTGGGGGCGGTTGGACCCCCTTGTGGAGGCCGTGCTATCACAGGAGCCGGTGGAGGTACAGCGTGCTGTCATGGGCATCCTCGCCATCCTGAAGAGTCTTGCCAAGGGGAGCGGCGGTAATATCGGCTTTGCTGAATACGTCCGCAGGAACTATCCTCAAGTTGATGAGGATATTATAACCATGGTTCAGGATATACTGGAACATCCACAAGGGCAAAGTTAGCACCTGGACAACGACACCTGCAGAGGAGACGAAATGAAGGGTTTGACCTTGATTGAGATTTTGATTATAGTTGGCATTCTCGGCGTGCTGGCAGCCATAGTTGTTCCCGAATTGGCCAGATTGCTAGGATGGTGATGAGAAGGAAGAAAGGAGGTGCATCATGAAGTGCTGGGCGAAGATTAAGTCATTCTTTAAACAACCGAAGGCAAAAGCTAAAGTGGAAGAGCCAGAAGTCAAGGCTACTGAGGAAAAGGCAGCCGAGGGTTCTGAGACAAAGGCAGGCAAAGCTTCTGAAAAGAAGGCTTAGTCATGGGCGGGCTCTGCCAGGGGAAACTGGGGTAGAGCTTTTCACTCTGATTACCTCCCCTCCCGTGTGGTGCCTCAGCCGTAATCGGGCAAGTGGCATCCCGCCATCCTAAAGAGTCTTGCCAAAAGGTAGAGGTTGAGATACTTAAGTAGGGGCGAATGAGATGAGTATAGCTATTAGAATTGTGCTGGTTACTAACAATGAAATCTTTTGCCATGGGTTACGGCTGATGCTGGAGTCAGTAGAGGGGATGGAAGTCGTGGGTGACTGCGCCAGTGCTGAGAAAGCCCTCTTCAGGCTGGGAGAGCTCTACCCAGACATAGTGCTTATGGACACAGAGATGCCAGAGACGAATGGGATTAAGGCTATCCATAATTTGAAAGGAAATCCCAATTACTTTACTGATGTCATAGTCTTGGCTGAGTCTCCGGATTATCGCAATGAGGCCCTGAAAGCTGGGGCAGCCAGATGTCTCCCCAATAATGTAACAGTTCCCGAACTTGTCCAGACCATCAGGCAGGTTTATCGGGATAAGGAGTTGTTAGAGGGGATAGTTGAGCTAGTTATATTGCCCTCGAGCAATGCTGCCCGGTTATTACGATTTATATGCCAACTGGAAGAGCTCCTTCATGGTGATTCTACTGGCATCATAAGCTTGGTTGGCTCCTGGAACCGGCACTCTGTTATCACGGTTCAGTTAGAGCCCGACAGAGCCTCCAGCCTCGCGATTAAGCTAGCTGGTATGCCCGAAGTAGAAAAAGTAGAAGAGCTGCTACTGGCAGGAGAGGGCTTTGCCAAGAAGCTGCTTCGAATCCGCCCTAGCAAAAGGTTCAGCGTGACTCTGAAAGAATAAGGTGAAGCGAAACCAGAAATGAAGAGGTTGACCTTGATTGAGTTCTTGATTATAGTTGGCATTCTCGGCGTGCTGGCAGCCGTAGTTGTTCCCGAATTGGCCGGATGGCTAGGATGGTGGTGAGAAGGAAGACAGGGGGTGAATTCAGTGGCAGCAAAAGCTTTTGTTCTAATTGAGACGGATGTTGGTGTAAGTAAGGAGGTCGTTGATGCCCTACGTAAGCTAGAAGGGGTGGATTCAGTTGTTTCGGTGACCGGCCCCTATGATATTATCGCGGTAATACATGGAGAAACCATAGGTGATATCGGAGACTTGGTTACCAATAAGATCCATCCTATCGCCGGCATTTCCAGAGCGGTGACCTGCCTGGCAATCTAACGAATGGAGGTTTAGGCTTATGGCAACTGTTTATGAGCGTCTGAAGAAGATAATTGTCAAACTCCTCGGAGTCGAGGAAGAGGAGATAACACCCTCGTCTAGCTTTGTCGATGACCTGGGTGCCGATTCCCTGGATTTGGTAGAGCTTATGATGGCGATCGAGGAGGAGTTTAGCACTCCTTCCCTGAAGATTACTATACCGGACGAGGATGCGGAGGAGATAGTAACCGTCCAGGATGCGATTGACTGTCTTAAAGACCTTGGCATTAAGGATGATTAAAGAAGGAAATTCAAGGAGGTTTATGTCAGTGCTTGGTGTTGAGCTCGGCGAGGAAGAGAGTAATGTCTTCCCGCCTGAACCTTCGGTCACCACGACGGGTAATGCGGTAGGCCTTTATTACCCCGGCATCACTCCACCGTCTCAGCGTATTGCTATGGATATGGAGAAGCCGAGTGACCTCTCTTACTGTCAGCATCGGCCCCGTGGGGCTAGTTGCCATATCTTTCCACCTCTACCCTTCAATCAACCTATCTTGATGATAACTTACCCAAGCTGAGCAGACAATCACCCAAAGGTACTAATTGGGTTGGTAAATTAGTCCTAAATTGGGAGGAAAAGTTAAGTAAGCTACTTGACATTTTGGTAATGTAGGACTACATTTATAGCACAAGTGTTTATATAGGTAGTCAGTCAGGGTGGCGAAGAAGTGCTGTCTGCAACTGGTCACTTGGATGGCACGGAGCCAATAGTGAAACCGACCCAACTGGGTTGGTTTTTATTTTTTATTCTGTAAAGGGAGGCAATGAAAAATCGGGCAGTAATCAATATTTCCCAGGAAGCCAAGTCCCAAATGGATGATATCAAGGTGGAAGGTCAGAGCTATGACGGCATTATCCGGGAGCTGGTCAAGTTCTGGCAGGAGAAAAAGGGCGAGTACTGGACCCGGAGAAAAAATACGAAAAAGGTATTGACAAAAGGTCAACCTTAAATTACAATATATACACCTATATACACTAAGGGGGTGAAGTCTCGAAGAATAGATAAATAAAGAAGGCCTATCCTCTCTTTATCGCACCAGCTAAAAATAAGGCTAAATGGTCGGGCAACCAGGCTAGCTTACTAATTTCCGTGGCGAAGCGGCTTATATTATATCTGATGTGGGCTAGCCAATGAGAGAACAGGCCATCCTCTTATTAATAATAACTTACCTTGCCTAAGTCTGCAATCACCCAAAGGTAATGTTTTAGATAGGAAAATAGTCCTAGAAGAAAAGGAGGTGATTCCAATATCACTGGACGATAGGGAAAGACCTGTGGACGCTCGGGAAAGACCGATTGATATAAAAATCTAATAAAAGGAGTAATAAATTGAAAAGGAAAATTTTAAGTATCTTCCTTACCCTGGTGCTGGTCTGTAGCTTCAGCCTGGTGACGGCGGTGCCAGTGGCGGCAAATGGAGCGATTCTTGAGGTCAATGGGCCTCCTGTGCAATTAGCTACCGGCGCATTGAACTTGGGCAGCTTCTCGCCCGATGGAAGCAAGATCGTATATGGAGGTGCCGGCATTTGGGTTATGAATGCCGATGGTTCCGAGCCACATGGCATCTACAGTGGCGCCCGGCCCAACTGGGGGCTTCCCATAGACGGTTACCCAGACGGGCTGATCGCCATCGGCGGCACTGGTATCACCATAATAACGCCTGACGGGACTCTGGTTAAGACCATTGATACGTCTCATCTGGTCTATACTGAGGCAACAATAACCGCAACGCACAGCCTCGACTGGTCACCTGACGGTACCAAGCTGGCCTTCTCTGATAGCTGGGCAGGGACGGCGGGCATATGGACAGTCGATTATGCAACAGGTGACCTAACTCAGATAACCGACTATACCAAGACGGCCTACTCTCCCACCTGGTCACCTGACGGCACTGAGATAGCCTGCGCTTGGGGACCCAGTTCTGACATGTATGTTGGTGTCTTCAGTTCAGCCGGGGCTTCAGGTGGTTCAGCTCCACTCAGAACAATCGGTATCGGTGGAAGCTATGGCGGCGATTACCCCGACTGGGGTGCTAACGGCAAAATAGCCTATCACGATAGTACCAAGGCCCTCCATGTGATGAACGCCAATGGAAATGACGACACGGTGGTGTTTGCTGGTCCAGCGGCTATGGTAGCGTGGTCACCCGATGGTCAAACATTGGCTTACAATGACGCTACTAGCGGGCTTTTCGGAAACGTATGGACGCGTGGCTATCCATATGCCACTATTCAGGCAGCGGTAACGGATGCCAATCCCGGCGACACCATCATCGTGGCGGATGGGGCGTATATCGAGAACGTCACCATTAACAAAACACTGACCCTTCTTTCCACCAGTGGCAGAGCGAACACAACGATCCAGGGGGACATAGCCCTGGGTGGTGAGCTGGGAACGGTGTTCGTCACCAACAACACTGATGGCGTTCAGATTGGCGATATAGGTCAAGGCTTCACTATCATCGGTATTGACGGTACCCCAGGATTGGAAAAGGCAGCGGTTTACTTCCAGGGTAACCACAGCAATGCCGTCATCAAGGGCAATGACATTGTTGCCAATGGCGACGCTGGTCTTTTAACCGAATGGGGTGCGACGATAACCGGTTTCGTGATCTCCGACAACGAGTTCTCCGGGCAAACCTTTATTGGTACCCCTGGAGGCGAGGGCTTCGACGCACAATTCACGGAGCCTAACGTGCCGCGGCAATTGGCTAACATGGGCGGTGGGTCCGGTGGAGGCAGCACCTCAGCTATCACCTTTACCGAAAACCATATCACTGGAACAGCCGGTGGTATCAACAGCGAGAATAATCCCCAGGGCAACACGTTGGTTACCATTGATTCGGTTGGAAGCACGATTACCGGCAATGTCTTTGAAGGCACGACGACACGCTATGGCACAAGCCTTCGAGCTCGTGGTCCAAACGCTGTCATCACCGGAAACGACTTCAGGAGCACTGGCCTTACACCTAGTAATGGTCATCTATACCTTGAAAACAACCCCATCGACAGTGCCCTGATAGCAGCAAATACGTTCGACAAAGGCGTATATGTCGAAAGCGCAAGCGGGGGGACAATTGGCTTGAGCATCCAAGGCTTTGTGAGTGCTGTGCCGGAAGATACGACCATCAATGTTTTGGCGGGGACTTACATTGAGAAGCTGACCATTACCAAGCCTCTCTTGCTGGTCGGCAAAGGCCTCATCCGGCCAGTGGTGGATATCCCGGACGGAGATGACGCAGGGGTAACCATCACCGCTAGTGACGTCACCGTTGAGAATATTTATTTCTACCGGCAGGATCGTGACGGTTGGTCCAACTGTATCATCAATATCCCAAGGGGTGGTAGTTGGGGTGCCTATACCATCGAGTATGAGCGAATAACCTTCCGCAACGTCCTATTTGAAGGAGCTGCGCGAGGTGCGTTCATCACCGCTGGAGACTTGACTATCGAAGGCTGTGAATTCAAGGGACAGCTCGATGATGCACTGTATTTTGATGCAGTGTCTGGCACAACCCTCATTTCCGGAAACAGGTTTGAGGGAGATACCGAAAGTACAGTTGCGAGCCGGAAGGCTATCCTCTTTGAGAACTTCGATGATAGTGACCCCGCTAATAGTGGAACGATAAGAATAGAATCCAACGTTGTAGACGGGACGACCAACTTGCTGGTTTACAACCAGTGGATTCAGCGCGATGGCGTTGGGCCAGTCGACATCAGGGTAGTCGGGAACAGTATCCTTGACTTAGAGAGCTTTGAAGGTTGGGATGATATCGGTAGCGCAGTTGTGATCTTTGATGCTCGATGGCTTGGGGGCGCAGGCCCCGATTTCAGCAAGGTCGGCAGCGTAGTGGTACAAATGAATGACTTCTCAGGTGTACCTGAGAACCGCTGGGGAGTCCTTGGCCCGCCCGAGGTCGGGGTCGATGCCACCCTCAACTGGTGGGGCTCAGTAAATGGCCCAGAGCATGCTGGGAATACCTTTAATGTCGGCTTTCAGGGGGCCAAGGTTAGCGACCAAGTTGACTATGTGCCGTGGCTAGATGCCTCAGGTGGGGAGCCATTTGCGCCAGTGAGGACCACAGACCCTGAAGGTGGCTTTGCCTCAATTCAGGCGGGTGTGACTGCGTCGAATGCTGCTGGCACCGTTAGTGTGGCGGCGGGGACTTACACCGAGAATCTTAACATACCTGTAGGCAAAGATAACCTGCGGCTACTCGGAGCGGGTGTGCCAGATACTATCCTGTCGCCGGCTTCAGGTACAGCCATTTCTGTATCTAGCCCGGTAATCATCAAGGGCTTTTATATATTACAGAGTGACAGCTCAACAGGTATACAAATGATGGGAGCAGGAGCTAGCGGGACAAGTGAGAACCCAGGCATAATTGATGCTAATAAGCTTGAATCACCTTCTGCCAGTAGAGGAAACGGTATTGACTTTAAAGACTACGATATCAATTATTGGGTGATAAAGGATAACGAGCTTATTAACCGCAAACTGGCCATTTACCTTAACCGAGCGAGTCACCTTGTAATAATCGGCAATACCTTGACTGGCTACAAGGAAGGCATAGGCATGAATTGGGATGGTGAGCCGGCTCACGATTTGACAATTGTGGGCAATAAGTTCTTGGGAACTGATTATCCCTTTACTGAACAGGAACTTCTTGAGAAGGCCGCGATTATGCTGGGTGAGGTATCATACGATGTGCTCATAGCCGGTAATACCATCACCGATAGCCCCAGCGGAATCAGGATACCCGATCATGCAGAAGGTGTCACCAATTTATCCAATGTCCACATAAACGTCAACGACATTTATAACAATGCCAACTATGGGATAATAAATGACGTTTCTGTAGAAGTCGATGCCACCTACAACTGGTGGGGCTCGGTCAATGGACCGGGACAGGATGAAGCCAACGGAGTCCTTGGTGATGTAGACTACAGCCCCTGGCTGCCAGGCGAGTGGGAAGATTACTTCGACGATGAAGGAAACCCGATACACAGCGATAACGATGGCTTCTCCGACCTGGATGAGTACTGGCTGGGGACTGACCCTGATGACGATACTGACTTTCCTGGCGCTACTATAGACCCAGGGCAAGTGGATACCGCCTATGTCGCAGGGGACGACCCTAGTGAGGTTAACCTCCAAGATTCAGAGGGAGGAACCATCGCCAATGTCGACATCTCTGGTGGCGGGGATGGCTCAGGCACCATTACTGGTGCCCGCTACACTGATGCGCTCGAACCAATAGAAACTACGCTTTCCGTAGGCACTGGTACGAGCGGTGTTGTTTTCCTTGATGTTCGCGTCACTGGCTACACCGAGGGCATAGCCCACATAAGTGTTCCTTATCCCGATGAGGAGCTTGAGCCTGAAGGTGGCGATGGCATTGTTGACGAGACCGATATAGACGAGAATACCCTCGGACTCTACTACTGGGATGAGGCTGCCGATCCTGATCCTATGTGGCGCCTTGCCGATAACAATGAAGTAGATACCGCTCTTAACACTGTCAGCGGTGATATCCCGGTGAGTGCCCTTACCGGCACCCCTGTCGGTATGGGTGGTTACCTTGAGGATGAGGCTGCAGTGGCTATTGAGAGCATTCTCAATCTAAACTACAGTGTCGAGGGTGCCCCCGGGGGTACTGTAACTCTGACCATCGATACTAATACTGCCTTCTTGGGAGCGGCTACTATAGACCTTATTTTTGACCCAAGGGTGGTAGAGGTGGTCGCTGGTGAGAACAGTGTCTTTGATACCCTGACGGTGAACCCCGACTACGCACATTTTGGCGACGACACTCAGATAGCACGCTTTGTGGCTAATCAGGCGTTCGAAGCCGGCGTAAATGCTACTGGTGGTGTGGTAGTAGCCGAGGTTAAGCTCAACGCAGTGGGCAGCACCATGGATGAATCGCCATTGACACTTGAGGTCATCACCTTGAAGGACAATAAGGGCGATACTATACCGCTCACTTTAGGGGCTAATGACAGCATTGCTATCGTTGGCGGAATTGGTGATGCCGACCGTAGTGGCAAGGTAGATGCCTTTGACTGCGTCTATATCGCCCGGGCCATTGCTGGTTTCCCAGGCTGGAGCATCGACACACCTACTATGGATGTTAGTGGCGATGATATGGTAGATGCTTGGGACTGCACCTACTTGGCGCGACACCTCGTCGGCATTCTTGGCTATCCACTAGGAGGCTAACATGAGCAGAGTTAAGACACTACTAATAGCAATTATCTTGGTGGTGGGGATTCTATTCCCCACCACCACCCTAGCTAGTCCGGGGGCAACTGTATCTATCACTGATGCCACACTACCCACCGGAGCTAGCGGCTCAGTGGTGCTGTCGATTAGCGGTGCCACTGAACCAGTGTCCTGTGTTGATGTTGACGTTACCTATGACCCAGCAGTGGTGGAGGTTACCGGTGCCTCAGGCAGCGACTTTGATAGCCTAGTGAGCAACATTGAGAGTGGTCATACTCACTTGGTAGCCTTTGTTACTTCCCCGAAAGGGTTAACCGGCACCATTAAGGTAGCCGATATTACCCTGACGAGGCTTGGTGGTGAGAGTGAACTAGCCCTAGATGTAATAACGCTAAAGGATGATGATGGCAACTCTATCCCATTTACTCCAGACAACGGATGGGTTGCAGGAGTTGCAGCTGACGTTATCCCTCCCACAGTGACTAGCACCTCACCGGCCAGTGGTGCCACCGGAGTAGCTATCACCGCTACGGTGAGGGCTACCTTCAGTGAGCCTATTGATTCTGGCACCTTAGCCTTTAGTGTAGGCGGAGTAAGTGGCACTACAACCTATACTGGTACTACAGCTACCTTTACCCCTGGTGCCAACCTCGGCTACAGCAGGAGTTATACCGCCAGTGTCTCAGCAAGCGACCTCGTCGGTAATCCAATGGCAGCAGCCTATAGTTGGAGCTTCACCACCGGGGCTGCACCCGCACCAGTTTATGTTGGAGGTGGGGGAGACTACGAACCTCCAGCTCCACCACCGGGCACTACTGATGTCAGTGGAAAGGTGACCACGACTGGTCGTTTCACAAGGGCGGTCACCGCCATTTCCGAGGATGAATTGTGCACTCTTACCATTCCCAGGGACACGGTAGGCCTGACCGAGGAACTGGAGCCCCTCGACGAGATAACCATACTGGAAATGGATGAGCCACCACCTCCACCGGAGGATGCCCATGTTATTGGGCTGGCCTATGACTTCGGTCCTGATGGGGCTACCTTCGACCCAGCGATTACCTTAACCTGGAGCTATGACCCGGCCGACATTCCTGAAGGTGTTGCTGAGGAGGATCTGGTTATCGCCTACTACGATGAGGAGGCTGGTGAGTGGGTTGAACTTGAGGGCTGTGTGGTTGACCCCGAGAACAAAACTATCACGGCTCCGTTTAGCCACTTCACCACCTTTGCCATCGTTGTTTCTATCCCGACACCGCCACTGGCACCAGCCGCCTTCTCGGTGACAAATCTCTCGGTTAAGCCGCTGCAGGTTCAGCCCAGGGAGGCAGTAACCATCACTGTTTTGGTGGCCAATACTGGCGGTACTGAGGGGAGCTATACCGTAGTCCTGAAATTAAATGGGGTGAAGGAAGCGGAGAAGAGGGTAACTGTTGCTGCGGGTAGAAGCCAGAGTGTTAGTTTTAGCGTATCCAAAGAGGATGCTGGCAACTACAGTCTGGTCGTGGATGGGTTGAGTGCTAGTTTTACCGTAGTAGCACCGGCTCCGGTGGTAGCACCGGCACCGGCGCCGCCACCACCAGCACCAGCCCCAGCACCACCAGCGCCAGTCCCGCCAGCCCCAGCACCACCAGAGATAATTCCGCCAACAGCACCCAACTGGCCTCTGCTCGGCGGGATTATAGCGGCGACGGTAATAGTGGCAGTGCTCGTTTTCTTCCTGATTAGGAGGAGGCGAGCCTATTAAATGATATCATCGCCTGGTGGGCTCGGGAAAGTTCACCAGGCGATGAGGATCTCCTTTATTCCCTTTCCCTGATACTTACCACCGACCTCAGGGTGGATGCAGGCATCGGTTTGGGGTTCGATATAAACCAGGCCTCTGTCGGTGGTATCAAAGGCGACAACCGCGTGCTGTCCCCTCTCAAAGCCGAGCAGGACGAAAGCACACCTCAAACCCTCGGCCTCAGCATTATTGCAGACCTCGGTGGTGAAGTGCCGGCACTCGTATTTATTAAGGACAAACTCGTTCCGGCTGGTGGGGTCTCTGAGGATAAAATCCCTGAGCTCTTGAAAAGTGGGGTTTTTGAGTACAATATCCTGGCCGCTTGAGCCTTCACCATCACTTGAGACGAAGATATCCGTTGCTGAAGGTTCAGAGACCTCTATTTGGACTGTTTCTCGCAGGATTGTGTTGTTATCGTAGTGAGGATAAGGCCAAACCGAGACAAGTAATAAGGCGATGAGGGGAAGAATCAACTTCGTTCTCATACCGGATTGCCCCTCTTGGTCTCGGAGATAGCATCGACTCATTAAAGCTGGAAAAGCTAACGGTAGTCTTCATCAAAAATACTCCAAAAAGTATTGACTATTTCCCTTTCCTATAGTAGGATGAGAACTGCCCCTTTGACGGGACGCGAACTTAGTAGAAAGGTGGTGAGCTGATCTACATGGGGGGTTGACTTGTTAGAGGGGTTTTGTTTTACCTCCTTTACTTGATACGTTTAAACTCTACTACACATATATATCAAGCGCTATAGCTCAAAGGTTCTATTTCTAATAGGAATTTAGTCCTACCCGGGTGGGTGGGTAAAAAGGCCCCCTTTCCCCTTGGTAAGGGGAAGGGGGCTACTTGAAAACGGGCTTTAGCCAGGCGCTTTACCAGGAGAGTCCCTGCTTCACCTAATGGACGCACCAGAATCGAAATCTGGGCGTTTTCCCCGGGGTGGTGAAACATAAATCTCTACCCTTGTTTAGAGAGGGGCGGAGCCCTAGTGCAATCACCGACTTCTAACTCGGTAGGCTAACTGATAGATATTTGGATGACATTATTGACCATGGCAGCCAGTTCAATAAGAGCGAGAACGGATAGCCCCGCATAGGCAACCAGCTTTAAGCGTCTTACTTTCCACAATAACCAGCCGATAGAGAAGCAAAACGCAGTGCTTATTATTATACCAAGAGCAAGCCCGTAGTAATCAAAGAGTACCCGACTCTGCCACATCTCAGCAAAACCAAGGTACTTAATTGCAATATATGTGATGACAGAATCAAAGACGACAAAACCAAGATACGACCCCATGAGAATATTTAACAAACTTAGCCTCCAAACTTGCTCAAAAAGGAGAGGCATCCTTTTTGCTGGACACCTCTCCCTTTCCATCGCCAGTATTCTTAATTAATGCCCGGTGGTAACTAGGGTAGTACTACTTGGGTCACCGTTCCAAACGCATCACAAGTATAGGTGCCCTTGGTGAACTGCTGGGCGACATAGTTGACCGTGGTGTTGTCACTGTCATTGGCATCTATATCGTGCCCATAGAGCAAATATCCATCCTTGTCATCAGCTTGGTATGGTTCTCCGTTCGGGTCATTTACCTTTTGACCCGCAGTCATACAGGCTGAGATCAGGTCGGGGAATTCGCTCATGTTAGCGGTAGCTGCGCTTACCGGGTTGGGTAAAGTGCTCAGCTGGTTATCCACCATCATGGCTATCACAGCTGTCTGGATATTGGCGAGTTCGGTTTCCAGTGCCTCCTCTTCGCCAGCATCAATGAACCTGGACACATTGGGGATGACCACCGCTGCTAGCACTCCGAGGATAGCAACCACGATCAGAAGCTCAATTAATGTAAAGCCCCTCTCCCCTTTTCTGGGTAATCTCATTTCTCACCTCCTTTCTTCTAACTAGTTGAGCTATACCTCAACTGTTAGTTATTATTTAATTTACACTTTATGCCACACTGGGCCGGACTTCCATACCTCAAAGGGATGATTCCCCCTCACCCAAAAGGATGATAATAGTTGAGCTATCACACAACTTAGTTGATATTTATACTCTAGTGCACATACAAATCTACTTCAATAGCTCGAAAGTCAGGTTTTCGATGGTAAAATAGTCCTAGACTTTGTTTTAAGTAGGGCGGCGACTCCTAGGGAACCACAGATGTCAAGCACCGTCTCGTCTTATCTTTTTGCGCCCCGGTTCCCGTTTGGGGACTTCGGTCCTGATGATCTTGAGGTCCACACCACACTGGTCACATTTTCGATGTCGGGCATAGCGCAGTGCCCAACCAAAATACCTAGCTCCACACTTTGGACACTTTCCCTGAAGTATAGCGGTACCTCCACAATCGAATCTTAGTTAATTCTACCATTGCTTGTTTCTGGCGGTTTCAATAGGGAAAAAGTCACAGTTTCGGCAGTACTTTAGTAAGAGAGACCGAGTCCCCCTCTCCTTTTGAAGGAGAGGGGGACTAAGGGGGTGAGGTAGACATTGTCCGGGCTAATGTCTAGTAAAACTGGCTTGGGGCTGTAGCTGGCCTTATGCGGACATTGTCCAGCCCGCTGTCCGGAAATTAAAGAGGGGTGGCATCGCCTCTCTTCTATTTTATCAACGGTGGTAAATATTTTTGCTAAACCCCTTGACAAAGACGGCATACTTCTGTATATTTATTGTGTGCGACATTCCACGGTTACTATTCGGGTAACAAAAGAAACTAGAGACAGGTTGCATACCGTCAAAAATCCTGGGCAAACTCTGGACGGCATTATAACCCAGCTCGTTGACCTATGGGAAAAGGCAAAAAAGCAGGAAACTGAGGAAGAAAAGAAGGTTAAATAGAAAAGACCTGTTGGAGCAGGTCTTTCTGGGGTAATAACCTAGACAATGATGAGTTGTTATTATTTTAAAACAATCTCCGGAATAAGTCAAGCAAAAGGGCTCAGAGACCCCGAGTGCGGGTGTACCTTTGAGCCCTTCGTTTTTATTGAGTGTAGGCGGGCTCTGCCAGGGGAGACCGGGGTAGACGGACTGGCGCCGGTGCCCCTCCCGTTACAGCCCTGGGCATAATCGAGCTTAGTGGCAGGGCCCACCTGCCAATTAAAATAGAATAAAATAACTAAGGAGGTTATAAAAGGTGTCTACTCGACAATACATCGTTAACCTAAACCAACTTCAGGACATTTCCACCTTTTCTCCGCCGCTTCATACCAAGACTACCGAGCGAAAGTTAATTGATGAGACCAAGGGTGCCCGGAATTTCGCATTGTGGCACGGAGAAGTAGGACCGGGTGGCATGGTGGAACTTCATGTCCATGAGGAGATGGAGAAGGCCATCATCATTCTGGACGGGGAGTGTCTTTTCAAGCTGGATGACCAGGAATACCGATTGGGCAAGGGGGATATTGTCTTTGTGCCTCCCAAGTATCCTCACCAACTGTCAACGGTGGGCACCACGACACTGAAGACGCTGGTAATCATGGCGCCACCGCCAGCCTCTCTTAAGGAGTGGCACAAGATTTAAGCGTTCAGGGCTCACCTGCCAATTAAAATAGACAAAGTAAATGGCAGCTAAAAGAAAACTTTTGTAAGGAGCAAAGTCTTATAAAGGGTAGGAGGATAAGGAAGTGATAATTGATGGTCATGCCCATCTATGGGAGAAGCGGGAAGCCTTCCCAGACGTATTCGTGAATTCGCTATGTCGTATATGGGAGTCAAGAGAAGGGAAAGAGGGCATGGAAAGGCACTTGGCGACCCTTGATCATGGTACGGTTGAGGATCTTATTAATGATATGGATGAAGCTGGCGTTGATAAAGCTGTAGTTTCTCCAGTAGATTTTGGAATCTTGTGTGAGGAAGAACCGAGGATCCCTATATTGAGACAAAACGAGTATGTGGCAGAATCTCAGGAGAAGTACCCCGACCGGATTATAGGCTTTGTAGGTGTTGAGGCGTTAAGGAATACTGCGATTGAAATCCTAGAAAAAGGTGTGACTGAGTGGGGACTAAAAGGTGTCAAGATTTTTACAACTAGGTATAAAGCAACTGATGAGAGAATCCAGCCATTTTTGGAAAAGGTAAACGAGCTGGAGTTCCCGGTTCTGTTCCATCAAGGTATAGGTCCACTACCTTTCCTCATGCAGTATGGTAACCCAGCAGATTTGGATGTCTTGGCACTGAGATACCCCAAGATGAAGATTATAGCCGCGCATGTTGCAAGGGGTTGGGATGATTTTCTTACCGAAATGTTAACATATAGGGTAGGGAGAATCTATACAGATTTATCGGCGAAACAACCTCTTTTCCTTTCCAGTCCCTGGCGTTTCACTATGCAAATGAGGTATCTAATGGATAGAATTCCGAACTCGGTTTTAATGGGCACCGATTGGCCAACACTTACAAGCTCGCCCCTACCAACATACAAAGAGTGGTTTGATATTATTAGAAATCTGAAAATACCGGAACAGGTTCTGCAGTTGGGGTTAGGGATAAAAGACTTCTCACAATATGAAAAAGACCTCATCTTAGGAGAAAATGCTAAGCATCTACTTGGAATAGAGTAGGTTCGGTGGGAGGCATAACCCGACCGAGAAGGGGGTGATAGATGAAATAGGACTAAATATTTAAGGTTGGCAGACTAAAATCTTAAAAGGAGAAAAAATGAAAGGAAAACGATCGTTAAAACTAGTTGGTGCCATCTTTTTGGCAGTATTGATAGCCATACCGTTTGCTGCCGGCTGTGCTGCTCCAGCCCCGGCTCCAGCCCCGGCTCCAGCCCCGGCTCCAGCCCCGGCTCCAGCCCCGGCTCCAGCCCCGGCTCCGGCGCCTGCTCCTGCACCGACTCCGGCACCAGCACCAGCGGAAGAGGTATTTAAGTGGAAGTGCCAGTCGATTTATGCGGCAGGAAGTGTTTGGTACGAATTTGGAGTGAATCTTTGTGAGGATGTCGAGAAGATGAGTGGTGGGCGATTAGTAATCACCAACAACCAGGCTGGTGCATTAGTGCCTTTTATGCAAGAGCTGGATGCATGTCAGAAGGGAACGATAGATGTCATGATGGTTCCCGCCGCTTTCTACAAGGGGATATTAGGTGAATCCGTCAACCTTTTTGGTGGTAGTTATCCCGGCGGACCAGGGCCAAGTGAGTGGGTTATGTGGTACCTCGAAGGCGGCGGACGAGAGATGTACAATGAGATGCTAGCGAACAAAGGCTATGACAAGATAGAGCACATTGGATACTGGGGCATGTCATCGGCTGAGGGTTTTGCCTGGTCCAACAAACCACTAGATAGTCTGGACGCCTTTAAGGGAGTGAAGTTCCGCTCCATGGGCATGTGGGCGGCTGTCCTGGATAAGCTCGGAGCTGCAGTAGTCAGTGTGCCGGGTGGGGAACTATATTCGGCGATGGAACGAGGGGTCATAGACGCCTTCGAATTTACAACACCAGGCAATGACGTCACCATGGGTTTCACCGAGATTGCTAAATACTGGCATGGGCCGGGAATCCAAGCAGCTATGGGAGCTTGTGAGTTAAACATTAACAAAGACAAATGGAATGAGCTGCCTGCTGACCTTCAGGAGATAGTCAGGAAAGCAGTGGATGCAAATTTGTTCAAAACATGGGCTACGATGGATGCTTTGGACGTGGAAGCCATGGCCTTTATCCAAGAAGCAGGTCTGGAAATAATAGTCATCCCGCAAGAGGTACTGGACGAGATGGTACGAGTTACGACTGAAGTCATGGATGCTACGGCTGACGAGGACCCCTTCTTCAAGAAAGTTCTGGCGTCGCATAGGGATTTCCTGAGAGACTATAGAAACTTGAAATCCTTGGTGCAACCCTAATAGACACCGTCACTTAGTCGCTCCGAGGTCGCCTCGGAGCGACTAAGGGTATTGTTCGGTTTTTAACTTATTCACCGCTACGAGGTTACATAATAGTGAGAATTTTATTAGATAGGGTCGATTCTATCAGCGAGTGGAGCGGTAGGGTTGTTTGCTGGCTGATCCTAGCGCTCATATTTGCCATCACCTTTGATGTTGGACTGAGGTACCTTTTCTCTGCGCCAACGGCGTGGTCGTATGACCTCAGCTATATGTTGGGTGGTAGTTTCATGGTGCTGGGGGGTGCGTATACCCTTCTTCATAAAGGACACATCCGTGTCGACATTGTCTATGGCAGACTTAGCCCCAGAGTACAAACCATCCTTGATACCATTCTTACATTTTTTATCTTCTTCCCGTTTATGTCTGTATTGCTCTACTATTCTATCGATTTTGCGGTGCACTCTGTTGTAAGAAACGAGGTTTCATCCATCAGTGTCTGGGCACCTGTTATGTGGCCATTTAGATGGGCGATAGTAATAGCAATCTCCCTTTTCCTGCTTCAAGGGATATGCTGGTTCATCCGTAATGTCTCATCATTCATAGGGGGTAAGGCTTGTGATTGATGTGAGCCCGGGGATTGCCACTCTGGTAATGATCGCGGCGGTGATAGCAGCTGTCCTAATAGGGTATCCGCTGGTTTTTTCTATAGGCGGCATAGCACTGCTCCTTGGTTTTCTGGCATGGGGAACTAGTTTTTTCCCCACCATATATTTCGCTCTTTGGGGTATAGCGACGAATTATACATTCCTGGCGGTTCCACTCTTTATTTTTATGGGGATGATGATGGGGCGCTCGGGGGTGGCTGATAAACTTTTCGGAGTACTACATCTATGGTTGGGGGGCCTCAGGGGTGGTCTGGCGATAGCAACGGTGATGCTTGGCACTGCGGTGGCGGCATGTGTTGGCGTCATAGGCGCCTCTGTCAGCATGCTAGGCCTCCTTGCCCTTCCTGCGATGCTTGAGCGCAATTATAACAAAGAACTGGCTTGCGGTGCAATCTGCGCCGGGGGTACCCTCGGTATTCTCATCCCGCCTAGCGTAATGTTGGTCATCTACGGACCCACCGCTTCCATCTCAGTGGGAAAGTTATTTATGGGTGCCTTCATGCCAGGACTCCTGCTCTCCACCCTGTATAGTTCATATATTGCGATCCGTTCCTATATTCAGAAGGGATTGGCACCTAGTATCCCACTTGAACAAAGAACAGCACCACTGGGGACGAAGGTAAAACTACTCTTTACGTCTTTATTTCCTATTCTGTTTGTCATCGTTGCCGTACTCGGTAGTATCTTCTTCGGAATAGCGGCTCCCACGGAGGCAGCCGCGGTAGGCGCGCTCGCCTCTATAATTCTGGTGGCTGGTTACAAGAAATTAAACTTGACCGTGCTCAACGAAACTATGTACGGCACGCTAAAAATAGGATCCTATGTGATATTCTTTGCCGCTGCCGCCATTGCCTTCACCAACGTTTTCCTTGGGCTGGGATGCGGCAATGTGGTGTCAGATTTAATATTGAGTGCGCCCTTCGGTAGATGGGGCGCCTTTGCGGTCGTGATGTTACTGGTCTTTGTCTTGGGAATGTTTGTTGACTGGGTAGGAATCATCTTTATCATGGTTCCCATAATTACACCCATTGGTGTTGCCCTTGGTTTTGACAAAATATGGTTTGCTGTGATGGTATGTGTGAACCTCCAGATGGCTTTCCTGAGTCCCCCCTTGGCTTATGCCATCTTCTACCTCAAGGGCGTAACTACCCCGGAAATGGGAATAGACACCATTCATATAATACGCGGGGTGATACCATACATTGCACTGATAGCAGTAGCCCTTGTATTGATGACCGTCTTTCCCGAGATAGTTACCTGGCTGCCAGGTATGATGGTGAAGTGAGTATTTATTTATCAGTGGTTTAGAGATGGTAACAAAGGGTAGCATCGGGGAGAAGTGGACAAGTTTGGATACTTACACACAAGCAAAAGCAGAAAAGGAGGCAAGGAATAGAGATGAAAACCGCAAAGTGTACAGGAAAAGTCCAAACTGTAGTGGGTCTGATTGAACCGGAAGATTTAGGGATTACGCTCCCCCATGAACACCTTCTTATAGATCAAACGGTTGGATTTATTGAGCCAAAGGAAACCAGTGCGAGATTGCTGGCTCACCAGCCAGTGAGCTTGGAAAACCTCAGTTGGCTCCGTTATCATCCGTACGAGAACTTTGATAACATGCAGTTATTGGACGAGCAAGAAGCTATTGACGAAGCCATGCTTTACCAACGAGCGAAAGGGAAGACAATTGTCGATGTCACCATTACCGGTATTGGTCGTAACCCCAAAGCACTAGCGCGTATTTCGCAAGCTACAGGATTAAACATAGTTATGGGCTCAGGATACTACATAGAGGGGTCATACTCGAAAGAGATGATGGATGCCAAGACCGAGGAGGAGATTACCGAAGAGATTGTCAAGGATATAACCGTTGGTGTTGATGATACTGGAATTC
>Ga0307377_10002950_pt1 | contig 19644 bp, 30 predicted proteins | sample TR3MG_FD_202535 | JGI IMG/M metagenome (GOLD analysis project Ga0307377, IMG submission 202535) | Soil microbial communities from Risofladan, Vaasa, Finland - TR-3 | ecosystem: Environmental > Terrestrial > Soil > Coastal area > Acid sulfate soil | place: Finland: Risofladan, Vaasa | collected... | reverse complement strand
TATTAGTGCGCTCTACCATACCTTGATTTATCATCCACTGTAAGACTCCACGAACCTTCATCCAGTTCTTAATAGTCATTTCACTAGATATACTGCTTACAATGCTCTCCCAACCTGTCTCTTGTCCAGGCTTAATAACTCTATCCAACACTTGAAATATGTTCTCATCTGTTGCTCTCATACTTCTTCCTCCTTAACAAGTAAAGTAATAAACTATCCAACTCAATAATATAATAGCACTACCTATATTCCATACATAACTAGGGAACATATCAGAAGCTCTACCAACACTAATCTCTATCTCAACTCTATCTATATGTCTCATTGAACCTCCTATACATATATAATTCGAGTCTGTTAACAACTCTTAGGCTATACTTGGGGTGATTCTAGGCATACTGGGACCTCACTGTGGACCGTTCTATGACCCTAGGACGAGGTGGACCATATATCTACTCTAAACCTACTTCTTTTTTGACTAGTGAGGACGATGTGAGGCTCGTAAGTAGCTGATATTACGTGACGCTGAGGAAGAAAGTGGACGAAAAGGTGCATTTAGGCAGCGAGCTCTCCGAACCACATTGTCCTCATAATTCTCGCGTGGCTTCTCGTCTGTTTCTCTAGGGGCTTTTGAGGAAGATATTGCTCTGTTGGCCATGAGCTCCGGGCGTAACAGTGTCACAACAGACGGGGTAACAGACCTTACTAACAGCCGACAGATCAGAACCATATAGCCTAGTGCGTAGCAGTGTCACAACAGCTAGCAGCCGATGTTAACAGATAAAGACAGGCGGGAACCGAAGCTCCCGCCCAACAGACTGTGATTAGTTTGATACTAAATGACGTAGTGCTTCAGGTAAAGCATCTACATTGATAGGCTTGAAAGCAGCTTTTGGCTTGATTTCAGATTTGCGTTGTTCAATCGCAGCTTGAACTTCAGCGATTGTATCTACATCACCAGATGCTGATACTTGTGTGAACAACTTCTTAAGTTCCTTCATCTGCTCATCAGAACTATGCGCTCTTGAACCTGGGTTCTTAGCAACATACTGAGCACCAGAGTTAAACTCCTTAGCTTTACGAACCCAATTGTTCAATAGACCTGAGATATACTTCTTCAACTCAGAATCGTCTTGAACTTTAGCTTCGAACTCAGCTTTGTAAGTGATTTCACCATCACGGAACATTGTGAATAGTGTCTCACGGATTGTACTTTTGTCCGCATCAGTAAGTACTTCACTGATCGTAGTATCGCCGTTAAGCTCATACGAATAACCGCGTGCTTCTAGAGTGTTCAGAATAGTCTGAACTGTAGCTTCTCTTTGGTTCATATGTTTCTCCCTTTGTTATGAGCTTAATTGCTCATTGTTTGTATTAAAGAATCGAGTCTGTTAAAAAAACTGCGGACTATTTTAGGTGGTCTCCGCACTCTCACCGGACAGTGATGTAACTCACTCCGTAAATAACCTATTGGTTATGATATAGAATAATCGAGTCTGTTCGGACATGGTCTGTGAGTTGGGGAGTAGTGTCGAGTCTGTTGTGGGCGTAGCAGTGTCACAGCCCTTGCGGGCTGTGGACTGGTTGTTACTCACATGGCTCATGCTTAGTATGGTCGTGCTTCTTATGACCCTCACCTCGCTTACAATTAACTACTTCATCGGAATCATCGGATGATCCCTGATCCTCATCAGAATCCTCAACTACAGGACTAGGAATGAACACATCATTGTCAGCACAGGAGATATAGACTCCATCTTCCAGTTGCTCAACCAGGCATGGCTCACCATCGGCTCCGTTACCACCGTTAGATCCATCGCTTCCAGCACATCCACTCAATATAACTAACACCAACACACTAAATGCTATGATCATCAACTTCAATCCTATGTATCTCATGTTATCCTGCCTTGTTAAGGTTAGTCTTATCAATACCTAATATCTGTACTACATCCATGATCTCTTCCTTGCTGTAAGTCGCAAGCAAGTTCTTGAGGTGAGTCTGAATGATCACCGCATGTGGTTGGTCATGGAACTCAACAACACACAAGCTCTTATCGTCTCTGTACATATCATTGTTGTTAGCATACTCATACATACTCTTTACGTTCTTCATAATTCCCCCTTGTTTACTTCTTCCACTTAATTGGTTCTTGACCAGGATATAACTTCTTGATCATCTCTACAAATCCTAAAGCTTCTTCTTCATCTCGAAACTGTTTAGTATATGTATCGTTCATCGTCCAATACTGTACATAGTACATCTTATATCTCCCTTGTTATATCTATATATCGGGTCTGTTAACTCCCAGGCGTAGCAGTGTCACAGGGGCTTTCGCCCCTGCAACTTATCATTCGCTATTACTTAACTAGATGCTTAAGACTGTCAGGCAGAGCATTCACATTGATCACTATAGCCTTAGTCTTCTCAGCATCGATCTCAGCTTGACGAGTTACTATCGCCTCTGTTATCTCAGCGAGTGCCTCAGGATCGTTCATACACTGAGCTGACAGAGCCTTAAGTGCTTGCATCTGCTCGTCTCTGCTGTGTGCTCGTGAGCCAGGGTTCTTCGCTACATATACCTCACCACAGTTGAACTCTTTGTTCTTTCGTACCCAGTTGTTCACGAGTCCGCTGATGTATTTCTTCAACTCACTGTCATCATCGACCTTCGGTTGAAACTCAGCCTTGTATGTCACACTTCCGTCTCTGAACATCGTGAACAGTGCATCTCGTACTGTTGCTCTATCCGAGTCAGTTAGTATGTCATTGATCGGTGTTGGTCCGTTCAGTTCATAGTCAACACCTCGTTCAGCCAATACTCCTAGTATCGTAGATACTGTTGCTTCTTTCTGATTCATACGTTCTCCTTTGTTATGACTCATTCGAGTCTGTTTAAATATAATCTTCGTTCGTTTCGTATCAACCTGTCGGGTCTGTTTTTAGGACCCGCTATGCCTCAAGCTGATGAACCTTACTTCGAGTCGGTTGGTACTGGCACCCCACGCATTCTGGCAGAGAGCTTTTCACCAAAAAACAGGCCCCAGCTACCTCTATCCCCTAATAGGCAAAACATGTACTGGTACCTTCTTTATATTTTTATATTATATTTTTTTTGCATAAAAAAAGGGACCCTATCACTAGGCTCCCTTAAGGTATCTAAACTAACCTTACTTAAGTTAGCTTACTTCTTCTTTATTATCATATTGTTGCGAAGTTTATCTAATTCCTTCTTCGTCCACACACCTTTTAATATAAATATCATTTTATCTCCTTACCAATCAGAATCAAATCTCTTGTTATTTACAATTATATTGGAACTTTCTATTCCTGAAACTAACTTAACATTGTACTCATTCTCTACATTGTAGTACTCAACTAGTTTTAACTTCATCAACACTAACATAAAATCTAACCATCTGTGTCTCCCTTCTTCATCAAGGGCTACGCTTCTTCTAAACCACTTGTCAATCATCAGTAAACTCCTGGTATCCTAATATTTGCTCCTCCCCAAACAGTAGGTATACTTGGATGCATGCCCAATCTCTTGAACGTCCACAGAAGATTGTGGATCACAATTATATCTCTTTTACTAAGATGCTTCTTCGACACTATATCCCCTCAGCCACTTATCGTTCTTGGGCCAAACAACTTTGCACATTCCTAATCTCTCCAGTGTTAACATAAGGTTCCACTCAATGTCCATCATCGCTCAATCCTAACAATGCTAGCTCAGCGGCTTTTTCATACAAGGTCTTAACATATCGTTTCCATCTCTTCCTCTTCGACATCTCTGTATTCGTCTCTGGATCCCAATATGTTCTGGTGTCTGCGATAGCCATCTGGTTCTCTGCACGCTCTATTTCTTCTTGCAAAGCTTTCATCACTTCGTCCAAGTCCTTAATGTTCATTTCTTCACCTCAACCGTGTGAAGGCCAAGTGGTAAGCCGCCGATCGCTCTTATCTCAGTGAGTTTCCCCATGTGTACATTATCTACTGACAATGTTCCTGAATACCCTTTGCCAGTGAGGTCTATGCCGGTTCCGAAGAAGGTAATGGTGAGGAATTCTGGATTGTATAGCTTGAGGCGCTTTAGTGTTTCAAATATTAATGCAGTGTGTATACTATTATTTATTTTTTCGTCTATTGTCATCGTATAACCTCTTGTTTTATTTTAGGATCCCAGTACCATCGACCTTCACATAAGCCCAGGCGTGCAAGTGTTTCGACAAGTGCAACACGTATAATAAGTTGTTCTAGTGTTGCGGTAAATCTCATTTTAGCTCGCTTTAGTAATACTCTCTATAGATATATTGGTCGTAATAAAATCTATAGGATGTTGGAGACTAATGCAAACATCGTTGGTCGCGTAGTGTACACCATCTATCATCAGGTGAACAAGTGTCGGTGCAAGCCCTAGTTTTGTCAGTGTATCATAGAAGTTTGTTTTTACTTTTATATTTGGTAAATGTATTTCATCTATAGATATTATAGTCATAGTAGTATCTCTCTTCGGTGGAGTATACCATTTGTACTAGAGTAATTTATATCAAGTATATACTCAGCGTTGGGACAACCCATATCTCTCCACTGTTCATCACTCTCTATTCTATGGAAAGTAATGTTGTGAAGCTTTATAAGCTTCAGTCTATTCAGTGTATCTAATAGGTGTCGCAGAGCATGAACTTTATGTTGTCTACCAAGTGTATCACTTATAATATCATCAAGTGTTTGTGAGTAAATTGAATTCATAGGCCCCCATCCGCTTCGCGGTATATTTAATGGCGTGGTTTAATGAATTATACTATATTATTTGCGTTTACGGCGGTAGACTTCTGCGGTAACACTTTGTAATTCATCATCTTGAACTTGTAGATGAATAACCTTTTCCATTGGGCATCTAAACCTTAAACCCAAACGAACAAGTGTACATAAGAGATCAAATGTTTCTTTGCAAATTCCCCAGTCTCCGTGCATATCTTTATTTGTCATCTATTCTCACGAATGCTTTTAAAAATTTGTCTAGCATAATGCCATCAAAGGAAGCTGGTTGTAGTATCTCTCTTATAGGAAGATGAAATCTCAAACCGAGTCTTTTTAATGTGGTAAGAAGTTTGTACGTTCGTTCACATACCAGCTTATCCTTACTTGGATCTGAGTGGAAGATCTTTTTTCTGCTAGGCACGACGTCCCTTCCAGAAACCCTCTTTGTGCATGTCAAGTCTTATAAGTGTATCTTGTAATTTTAGAAACGCCATGCGTTGTTCTTCATTGTAGTTTAGTTCTTTGAGTGTTCTATTTAATTGATCCCACCAAGGATCACCGTAGTATCCAGGTCTACGTATACTTAAACCAGAGAAGTTGACATTAATTGCCATTATAGTAACTCCAATCTTTCAAGTGTCGATATGAAGTTGAGGAGTGTAAACAGTTCGAGTTCATCCTTATATTGGCCTTTTAGGCTTCTTATAACTAACTCTTTTCCAGTATCTTGTATGTGATGCAATATATTGTCCTTGTTAAATATTGGTGGGGCCATAATGGAAATTATCATCCTTTAGTTGATCAAATCTATGTTGACTATAGTTTGATGAGAGAATTTGACCATTGCGGACTGACATTAATTCCAGCCTGATCATTGTTGCTATAAATCTAGTATATCGCCTTATATCAGCCTGTAGTATAAACATGTCGTCTGTATAGCCAGTTTGATTATCAAATGCTTCTATTTTATCTTTCGCCATATTTCTTACCGTACTGCCAAGCTTTTATTATATTGTCTTCTCGGTGTCTTCCGTGAAAACCTATCTCTGGGTGTGCTAGCTCTAATCGCTTAAGTGTCTCCATTAGCCTATTAACTATATTTGCACTTCTCTTATATGCTGCTACAATATTACTCACTATACCATTATACTAGAGTGGGTCCTTTACAATAAAACACTATTAAAAATATTAAGTGGAACAAATCTTAAAGCTCAGTATAACTAACGTATGAGCGATAACATTGTACGAACATACTTAGAACAAATGGGCAACATTCCGATGCTCAATAGATCAGAAGAAACAAGACTAGCTAAATTAGCATATGAAGGTAATGAAGATGCTAAGTCAAAACTTATAGAGGCTAATTTACGACTTGTAGTATCTATAGCTAAGAAATATTTAAACTCCGGCATTGATTTCCTAGACCTTATTCAAGAGGGTAATATTGGTTTAATGAAGGCTGTTGATAAGTTTGAATACAAGCGAGGATATAAGTTTAGCACATATGCAACATGGTGGATTCGACAGGGAATTACCAGGAGTATAGCGGATACTGGCAGAACAATTAGACTACCCGTACACATGGTCGAAACAGTAAATAAAATATTCTCGAATATTAGAAAGTTTATTCAAGAAGAGGGGCGAGAGCCCGATATTAAAGAACTAGCTAAATTAATGGCAATGCAAGAAGAAAAATTACTAGAAGTATTAGAAGTAGCAAAAATACCCATTTCACTCGAAACAAAAATTGGCAATGATGAAGGAACCTCGACACTCATGGATGCCATTCCAGATAAAGATTCAGATAAGTATATTAATCATGTAGAAAGTGCCGACATAGCAAATAAGCTACGCCAGCACTTCAAAGATCTCTCTCCAAGAGAAGAGAAAATAATTAAGATGAAGTTTGGTCTTTTGGACTAATACCCATACTACAATATTCACCTAAAACCCACTTATCTTTATCATCTAATGATTTAACATTATTTAATTCAAGATTGGTTTCTACGTCTATTTCCTCTACTTCAACGAACATCTCTAATGTTACCTTAGTAACTCTAGCTGAATGAAATTCCAGCTTTAGAAATTTAACGTATTTTAGGGGTTTGCCATCAAGTTCGACTTTTGTATTTGCACCTACAGATATTCCTGGTGCTTTCTGTCGAACAGATAGCTTATGGGGATTTGCTTTGGTCTGACTCATCGGTCTCTCCTTAGTTATAAGCTTCTATAGATTATACCTGGTACAATATAAACATGGAAGAACTAGGACATTTGCCAAACGGCCAGTGGGAACTTAAGAAGAGTGAAATAGATAAGTCTGGATATAAGTTCAGACATGTTAAGACCTCCGATAATTATAGCCACTATAATATTGAACATAAAAAAGAAGGTCAAGTGGGTCATGCTTCATTGGAGCACAAGACTGGTAAAGTTAATGTGGTCCTACCTCATCCTAGGTTCGATCACCACCAGAATCACTTAGAGCACGCAGTTAAGGCTTTCCATGTTGCTAGAAGTACAAATACAGATAACTAGCTCACATAGCTTTTTCCTGGTAAAATAGATCAAGGAGCATAGATGTCAGAGTTAGATAAGCCAGATAAACCATATCCAAATCCACCTCAAACATATGAATCGCCTATGCCATATGACATTCCTGATGTTAGCATTAGGGGTGAATCATGGGATCAGCTGGCGAAAAATAGAGGGATTAGGTTTATACATAAGATTGCTGCTCCATGTCCTAACATCAAAAGACTAGTAGATAACAACCATGTACCAGAGTGTCCTTTCTGTGATAATAGTCAAATATTATATATTCAAGAGAAAGAGATATGGGGAACATTCTCAAACAATACATTAGAGAAGATGTTTGAGATTCAAGGTGTCTGGGAAATTGGCACAGCAGTCATAACATTTCCCACAGAATATCCAGATGGAACTCAGGCTGATTTCAATGTATTTGATAAGCTTGTATGTCCTGACTTTCAAATTAGACTAAGTGATTTAAAAGAGTATGAACCGAAACCAGATAACAAGACAGGATCAAAGTATCCTATAATAGACTTATGTGACATGACATCTGTTGTTGACGGAGCATTAAAGAAATATATTGTAGGAGTTGACTATAATATAGTCGACGGTGAAATTAGCTGGATAACTGGTAGAGAGCCCAGATATGATGATATAGAAGAAATAGGTGAAGTGCTCTCTATGACTTATTCCGCAAACCCTGTGTATAATGTATTACAGACATTACATGAAATTAGAGCAACTCAACAAATGGTTAATGGGCAAAAACAAGCAAGACGATTACCTCAACAGGTACTAGTAAAACGCGACTTCTTGTTCAAACCGGACAATGAACAGTCCTAGGCCACATATTGAGATATAATGAGTAAGTTGAGTAGAAGGGTTAGTATTTTGGAGAAAATATGCCAAAAGCAGTAAGTAAGAAACAATTTAGGATGATGCAGGCCATCATTCATGGGGGCAAAGGCAGTCCTTCTGGTGGCAGAGGTGCTCCACCTAAATCTATTGCTTCCAAGTATAGTTCTCCAGGTAAAAATGCCCCAGAACAGCATGGTGAAAATCGTGGTGGAAACTGGGATGAGAAAGCTCATAAAAAACACAAAGACAAAAGCAAGAAGAAAAAAGACGAAGACGTTAAAAAGTCTTTCGAACAATACTATAGCGGACGTGGAGCTGGAGTCATAGTAACTGACGACAGTGGCAAAATATTAGTTGGCAAAGGTAGAGACGGAACTTGGCAAACACCAGGTGGACATGTTGACCGAGACGAAGACTTCGATGAAGGCGCTCATAGAGAACTCAGAGAAGAAGCTGGTATTGTAGCTGACAATATGACCGAAATTGGTCACTTCAAAATGAATGGTAACGATGCTAAGGTATTTGTTGTAAACTCCTTTAAAGGAAAAGTTACTGACTCTGATGAACTAAAGGATCTTAAGTTTGTAGATATTGGTTCATTGTTAGATTGGAATATGAGAGATTGCTCTCGCAAAGGTGTTGAGCTATATGCTCATTCCTCATTGAAGAAAAGTCACAATTTAAAAGACATGCTTGTACTAGAAAAACTAGAAAAGAATATTATGCGCGGTGGAGTTAGAAGCGAAACTGTTTATGATGTTAGTCATGGTGATGCATTAAGACTAGTTGGTAACGGTTGTTTTAGATTCCTTAAAAATGCAGTTGATGGCATGGGTGAAGAAGACTTTAGAGACGTGACGTTAGATGGTTACACCATAAGTATTAGAAAACATATTACGGATGTTTATTCAGGCCGAATTAATGATGGACACAAGACAATTCATCAGTTTACTAATAAATCCCTACCTCAACTCTGCGCAGATGTAATGTCAGTTTTTGAGTGGTATTCCGACGATGATGAACATGTTTTTGATATACTAGACGAAGACAACCTGCCTGATGATGCAATTACAGGCGGATTAAATAGCTTGTCAGATAACTATAAGAAACATAATCTAGCTAATATATATACAGAGATGAATAATGTACGACAGGAGATTAGACAAGGTAATGCCGTTGATCTACAGCAAATCGAACAGAAGATAATGAAGCTGTTTGATAAGTTAGAAGAATCAGTCCATGAAATAGCTGGTCAGCATAATAAACTAACTAGAGATGCTGGTGATGAAGTTGAACAATTAGAAAACAAACTAAGAGAATTACAATTAAAAGTAGATGAACTAAGTAATAAACCATCTACAGTTGAAGCCATTCAAACTCGACCAGCCAATGCAGATAAAATATATGGTACTCACTATATGTACTTACCTAAACCCACTGTGAAAATTTGCCCTAATGGAAACATCAGTATTACATTCGATAAAGACTGGACTGATATGGAAAAGTCCAATTTTCTTAATGATATGAAGGCTAAGATTGTTAAGAATAAGAGGCACTAAATGGAAAAAGTGCGATTCCACCCTAATGGTCAGTGGGAGCTTAAAAAATATGATGAGAAGAGCTATAGTCATATTCATGATACCCATACCTCTATACCCACTGGTGATCATACGGTAGAAATACATCCTCACATAGATCACCTAATGAACATCAAAGGCGCAATTACAGATTCTGGTAAAGATAAGTTAAAAGTAAGCCATCTCAAAGATATGGGTTTCGATAAAAAGCATTTACAAAAGCTAAACGTACCTAGAGATACTAATGGGCATGTGACTGCAGACATGATAGATAAACATATAGATAGCTTACCCAAACAAAAAGTCAATATTAAAGTAGCACCTTATAACTTGAAGGCCCAACAACATCGTGATGGTCAACAGCACGTAGTTAGTGTTCAATTACATGAAGACACTATCAATAGTATGAGTAAAGACAATAGAACTTGGCATGACCTTGATAAACGTCAACATAAATTTGAAGGTATTGATGATAAAAATCAAGTAGGTTGGGCTAGGATTGATCCTAAAGGCCTTCACTGGCATATAGATGAAATTCAGAGTGATTTCAATAATGAAGAGAAAATCAACAATAATATTCCGAAAAAACACTTTGATAGCGACATACGATCAAACATTAACCATAAAAAATCTATGGATTCAATTAGGTGGACTGGTGTTAGTGAAAATTTAAGTTCTAATTATGAGAAGGGTAATCTGACAGAACAAGCAATGAATCATCCAGCTATAAAAGACATTGCTAAATTAGAAGAAAATTTAATGGATGCATATGAAAAACATGGCGGAAAAAGTGAAGAGCACAAAGCCGCAGTAGATAAATATTATAAAGCATTTGAGAGTCTTGGAATATTGAAACCACATAGTGAATATGTAAAAGATCATTATCAAGAAAAAAAAGATACAGAAAAATATAATTCACAAATAGAAGGACTAAAGGTAAATTCCAAGAACATGTTAAGTGTATTGAGCCATGGGCATGATGATCCTCAACATATGATTCATTCAGCTGTAAACCAATTAGCTAGAAAATATAATGTACAGTCTATGTCTATGGATACACCTCAAGATCAAGCTAGGCAGAGTTGGTTAAGGGCAGAGGGTAATAATAATGAAATGGATAGTGAAACTGTATGGCAAGCTATCGAAGCTGGTGATATGCCTCAAGGCCATGAGCGTAACTTAGCAAATACAGCAGAAAATTTCATGGAAGAACATGGGGATGATATACACTTTAAAAGTTTACAAGACAAACTAGGTACAGGTGCTATAAGAGATATAGCTTCTTCTTATGCAACAAATAATGGTGCTGACTGGAAATATTATGGCAATACTGGTGGTCACTCAAGTAAAGACAAAGAGATATTAGAAAATATTTCAGAAGGCAAAAAGAAGGATAAATATACATCGCCAGAGACAGCAAAAACTATGTTATCTGCTTCTGACCAAGAACTTAATGCTTTCAGCTCTTTTTTAGAAAGAATACATGAGTATAATCAAGATAAAATGTATGATCATATTGGCCAGACGCGTGAAAAAAGTGATGCTAAAATAAAACTACCTGTTCACCAAATGGATACTTACAATAAGCGACCTAAGAAATTAGGCATGAAGCCTCATGACAAAAGTAAAGTACTAGGTGAAGATGAAGAGGATAAGCAGACAGAAGTCCAATATCATAAGCTACATAAGTCATTATTAAAACTTAAGAAGGCACTTAAAAATGTTGGACGCTAATATGGAAATAGATCAGCTACGTCAGCGTCTAAGACTTAAAGATATGGACGAAATAACCATAGATTTTATATGTGACTCCGCCGCTTTAGAAATAAGTGATACTGCCCTAGATATATTGGCAAGTGCAACTGAGCAAGCTGTACAAGCGGGAAGCAGTGCCAGATCTGTAGAGTTTATAGGTGATGTAGGAATAACACAGAGTGGACATGACTTTATAATAGACACTAAGTCAGGTAGGAGAGATTTCTCTGAACCTCCTTTCCCCATGCTACCGAAATTATTAAAGAATGCTAAGACTGCTAAAGATGGCTCCCTATATAAGGTCATACCCATGAGAGCAAAAGGTACTAGATCAGCAGGTGGACTCACCTCTACTACAGAAGCAGCTCTTAAGAATATAAATGAAGCTAGAGTAGCAGCTAAGCAAGAGCGAGATGCAATGAAAGGCCAGTTCAATACGAGCCTATCTCCTGATACAATGAAGGGTATGAGTACATTCGCTGCATTACAAAATATAAATAGTGCAAGGAAAGCTTTCGCAACTATGAAAGAAAAAAGTACTGAGCCAGTGATGGCTTTTAGAACAGCATCCAGCAAACAGGATGCATCTAATAAATGGGTGCTTCCTAAAAAAGAAGCAAACATGGATAAAGTACTTACTAATATAAATAACCAATTGCAGTGGGATTTAGACATTGCAATACAAAACATTATAACTAGATACGAGAATAGATACTAATGGCATTTGCAATACCAGAAGTTGCATTACAAAGAATGATTCAAGTAGGTCTTAAAAATCTACGAGGGAATCGTCCTGCATTCGACTGTATATTTGCTGTTTATGACTGTGATGAAATGAAAGCCTCTTATGGTCAGTCCTATATAGATGGTATCTATAATTGGTTTCAAGCTACAAAGACTCCAGTAATACAAGCTTGGAGTTTTGATCCAACTAATGTTCCCGCATATACTATTCACTTATCAGATGAGAGTGAAGATGAAAGTAAAGCAGCATTTGGTGACTATTGGGGATTGGGAGAATCAAATGAGATACAGACTGGTGTTTCCACTGTATCTTTAGATATAGGTATTCATGCAGACAAATCAAAGGATCATGTTCTTTGGTTGTATTACATGTTGAGTTATATATTTTATAAAGAAAAAATGTTAGGTCGAAAATTAGGTATGCAGCTATTTACTTTTAGAGCATCAGACTATAATAAAGAAAGTAAATACATGGCAGATAATGTTTGGTCTAGATGGATTAGATTTAGATGTACAGTGCAGAATTATCTAGACGGTGATGAACTGATCACACCTGATATAGTGATAGATCTAGACGCTGATAATACAGACACACCAGTTGAGGATATAGAAGCACCAATTGTATACAATGCTGAAGGTGATGGACCAACTAACGTAAGTGATAGTACTAGCGATTAATAAGGAGAATGTAATGGCTAAAAGTAAAAAAGAAAAAGAAGCAGAACTTGCAGCTGAGATCAAGAAGATGGAAGATAGCAAGAGAGTAGCATCTCCTGTTAAGCGAGAAGGAACCATGAATTTCAATTCTTGGTATCATCAGCATAAACACCTGATTCCTAAGCAACATCTTAAGGAAATCATATGGGCTGACTTTCGAGCTAGAGGTACAAAAGAAGTATCCACTGTAGAGGAATTTAATAGAGCTTTAAGCTTATACGGCGTCAAGCTGTAAGTTTTAAGTAAATAACCATGTTATAATAACAGAGGTAACACATAATGTTAGATGTTTTAGGAGGCCAAAATGGCAATTAATGTATCGTTTAATGGAGCGACAATCTTCAAGCCCGGAGCGTACTCTAAGACCAATATTGATCTTAGTGGTGGATTTCCATTAGGACAAACTGGATTAGTTGCAATCTTCGGAGAATCAACTCGCGGCAAATCGGGCGCTGATGAAGCTGATATTTCAAAAAATGTATGGACACCAAACCAGATAGCTGAGGTCAGATCCAAATATGGAACTGGTCCACTAGTTGATGCAATGAACTTTTTGTTCGCCCCCGCATCTGATGGAAATATTCCAAGTGGTGCTCAAGCTGTCTATATATATAAGACAAACTCGTCTACTAGAGCTTCACTAGCTTTAGCTAACTCTTACGGAACAGTTCGAGCTCTTGAGTATGGTATCGGTGGAAACACTGTAACTTTCTCTGCTTCTGAAACTGCTGAAGTTGCACCAACAGTTGAAGGTATTGACTATATAGCCAATGCTGCTGACGCCGGTGCAAGTATTACAGTCCGTTTAGATGGTGTTAGTCAAGTTGTTACTGTAGCCGCTGGCACTTATGCCAATGCTGCTGCACTTATTGCTGCTATTACAATCACTGGTGCTGCAGTTACTGCTAACGGTGAAAAAGTAGTTATCACTGTAGATCCAGATGCCACAGCCAATCAAAACGGCCAAGGTAAAACAATGGAGCTAGTTGACTCTACTCCTGGTGATCTTGCAAAATTAGGATTATCAGCTGGAATTACTAATTCATCTGTTGAATCTGCAATGACCGTAACGATCAAACAAACTCGTGATCTTTTAGAAGAGCAAGAAACAGTCGGTGGAAACATCGTTGTTGAAGCTGGATACGATGGTGCAAATGCGACTGCTTCAATTGCGGTAACTGCAACACAGGTAATCTTAACTGATTCAAGTGCACACACATTTGATAAGGCAGCTTATACAACACTACTTCAATTAGTTAATGCAATGAACTTAACGGCCGATTGGCAACTAAGTTTAGGAAGCACACTTTATAATTCACTTCCACCTAGTGTTCTAGATGTAGTAAGTGTTGGTGCTAAAGTTTCTGATGCTTCAACTCAAAAAGCTGCACGCGTTAAAAAAGATGCTAGCGAAGTTGCAAACCTAATGGCCTTATCTTCAATTGTTGATATTGCTTCTCAGTCTACTACTGGTTTGATGGATGCTTCAAGTGAAGCTGCTTTAGCAGGTGGTGCAAAAGGTGCTACGACTACTGCAAACATCACAGATGCCTTAGCTACTTTTCAAGAAGTACGAGTAAACTCTGTAATTCCTTTGTTTTCTAGAGACGCTATTTCAGATATTGGAGACAACTTAACTGATGCAGCCTCTACATATACAATTTTAGGTATACATCAGGGTGTTAAGACACACTGTAGTTTAATGAGTACTACTAAGAATAGAAGTGAGCGTCAAGGTTATATTTCTTTGAAAGATACTTTTGCAAATTGCTTAGATAGAGCTTCGTTGCTTGCTGATCCTAGATTACAAATTTGTATTCAGGACATTCGTAACATTGATTCAGTAGGTAATATCAAATGGTTCCAACCGTGGGCACAATCAGCAATGGTTGCTGGAGCACGTGGCGGATCACCAGTTGGAACACCTCTTACATTTAAGTATTTCAATGCTACTGGTATTAGACAAACGTCTCAATCTATGAGTACTGCTGAAGAGGATATCGTCTTAGACTTTAATCCTAACTCTCAGGGTGAACAAGCTATTATTGGTGGAATCACATTCTTTGAAGCACCTCAGTCTGGTGGAATTCGAATGGTTGTTGATAATACTACTTACCAAAAAGATGGTAACTGGGTTGAGAATCGTGGTAACGTCAAGTACGCTGCCGATGTTCTTGCCTTTGACTTCCGTAACCAACTAGAGAACATCTTTGTTGGCCAGAAGAATAACATTCAAGCTAGTGAAATCAAATCCGTAGCAGCGTCAATCTTAGCAACCTTCCTTGCACAAGGAATTACGGTTGCTACTTCTGAAGCTCCAAACGGGTATAAGAAGCTTGATGTTGCCATTGAAGGTAACATTGTTAGAATCAACGCGATTGTTGTGTTAGTAGAAGGTATCGACTTTATCTTGAACGATATCACTCTTACACGAGTTCAATCAGAAGCTTAATCAATTAGTATAATAAGGGTCAGTAGAAATATTGACCCTTAAAAATACATAAGGATGTATCGATGAAGAAATTACTTGAATTAGAAGCCAAACTCATAAAAGCAAAAGAAGAACTCGAAAAGAATGCTCAGATGGGATATGGTGGCGATGAAGCTGGTGGAACTCCTGCTCCAGATGTAAACATGGCTAAAGAAAGTCTACTTGGCAGCATGAATCCAATGGCTAAAGATGAAGACGAAGAAGAAGAAAAAGACGACAAGAAAAAAGATAAGAAAATGATTGAAGCCAAGCTAGATGAGCATAACGAAAAGAAGCATGGCGAGCCAAAAGATGAAAACTCTGCTATGAAGTCTGATATTCCCAAGGACATCACAGATCAAGATACTAGTGATATTGTGGCTGATCAGGAAAAACCTAGACCAATGGAAAAGGGCTGCGAAACACTAGTTAAATTCCATCCAAATGGTCAATGGAGCTTAGAAAAAGCTGATGTTATGGATCCTAGAGCCAATGGTAAGTTTGATGTTCCAGTTGAAGAAGTCTACAACGGTGATGATGAGTTTACTCATATCGGTAACCGAGGCGTAGATGGAGACGATAAGGGTAAAACCCAGAAAATGTCTGATAAAGAAAAGAAACTACTTAAAGACTAATATATTCCTATAAATTTTGATATCTAAGACGCCTGCTTTAAAAGTGGGCTTTTTTATGCTTAACTCTATAAATGGTATGATATATGCGAGTCAAATTAATGACTCTAAATTATTGGTATGCAGAACCTAACTGCAAGGAGAATTAAGATGGCAGGCAAGAGTCCTTCATTTATTACGGGTGCAACGGCTAAAATTAAGGTTGGTGCCTTAACTATGGCTTATGCGCAAGATGTGTCTTACAACACAGCAGTCACTACTATCCCTATCGAAACAATGGGTCGATATGAAGTAGTAAGTAACGAACCAGTTGCTTATTTTGTAGATGGTACTTTAAGTATCATACGCTACACAAAGGAAGCATCTGCTATGAACGGAGCAGCCCAAAATGGCAACTCAGTAGAAAAGTGGGTTAATGCCGCTGGTTCTGGTGGAGTTGCAGGCGATGGATTTGATCCAGCTCGTATAATAGCTTCTGAGACATTCGATCTCGAAGTGTTCCAAAAAACTGCAGTTGGCGGAACAGAGTCAGTTGGCAAACTTAGAGATTGTCGCTTCACACGAAAAGGTGGCGGAATCAATAAGCGTGGTGTATTGGTTGAGCAATTTGCTTTCAATGCAATCCTTATGGACAACGACGCAGACGTCGAAGCTGGAAATTCTGGCGACAACGATCTCCAACCGTAATATTAGTTATTTATTTACCCAGCTATGTAAAAGTAGCTGGGTAATCTTTTTACCGGAGTGTAAATGGCAGGCGTAAAACCCTTCTTCCTTACGGGAGCAAATGCAAAGATAAAGGTCAATGGCAGAACACTTGCTTATTGCACCGATCTATCTTATTCAGTTAAGGTTGCACACGCCACACCTACAGTATTAGGAATGTATGAGGCAAGTTCAGTAGAACCTATAGGCTATAGCGTCACTGGACAATTTAGTATTATTAGATATGTAGCAGATGTTGCAAACAAAGTATCTGGTAAGCATCCCAATGGAATTCAAAATCAAGGTAACGGTATTGGCAACTGGGGAGTCAATAATGTTTCATTCGCTAATCTAGCAGATGGACGAGCGTACGAAAATTTAAAACCCAACAAATTACATACAGCAACTACTTTCGATATCGAAGTTATGCAAAAGACTGAAAGCGGAAACGTTTCGGCTTCTAAAATAAGAGATGTGAGAATAACTCAAGCAGACTTTAAATTAGCTAAAAAATCAGCTGCAATACAAACTTTTAGTTTCACTGCATTATATGCAGATGAAGATAGTTTTATAGCTGATTTCTCAGGCACATCACAGAAGTTTCAATAAGGTGAATAATGGCCGATAATAAAATTGACAATGCATCAGTAGTACCTAACGGCGGCGACATATTTAAGAACGCAGCCGATAATTTCACTAGTATATTTTCACTTAAGCCTATGGCTAAGTATTTAAGTGGCGCTAGGTGTGTTCTTCGTATTAACGGTAAGATTGTTGGTTTTGCATTTGGTATATCTTGGAAGATTAACACTACAGTAACTGAAATCAGAACTATAGATGACTATCATCCACATGAACTAGCTCCTAAACAAATAAGTGTTGAAGGCAGTATTTCAGGATTTAGAATGCCTGGTTTTGGTCCTGGTTCTGAACTTATACAAACTGATATGTTATCATTCTTACATCAAAGATATATCGAAATCGAAGTCAGAGATTCACAGACTGACAACCTTATATTCCTTACTAAGCGCGCCTTAGTTATAGGAAGATCTGAAAATATAAAGTCTAATCAATTGGCAGATATGAGCTTACAATTTAAAGCCATTGGCTGGTCTGATGAGCGAGCTCCTGAGTATCTAAAAAACTATGATAAAGTTGAAGATGTCAACCTTAGAGGAACTGGTCCTTTAGATGATATCAAACTTAAAGTTCAAGATGCTATTCAAGACTTTGGAAACAAATTTGATCCAAGTAACATTGCTTAACGATAACCGAGTATAATACATTACATATAGTATTATATAGGAGATACAATGAGTTTACCAAAAAACGAGAGTGCATTTGACTTTGACCATACAGGTGAATTAACCGGTAAAAAGTATGAAGGTACATTTTCTGTTAAGTGCGTACTTAGTATAGGTGATAAGCGATACTTAGAAATTGAGAAGTCAAGACTAACTGCTGACCTTATGAATCCAACTGGTAATCTATCGGCATTGGGTTCAGTTATTGCAAACCTTAGAGTTAGAGTTATTGATGCCCCAGACTGGTATAATCAAGCCATCATGAGTCTAGATATTTTAGACGAAGAAGTTTTATTTGAACTATACAGTGAATGCCTTAAAAAAGGTGAAGAATGGCGAGAGACAGTAAAGAAAAAGGCAGAGGAAAAGACTCAGGGAAACGTCCCGAAGGAGAGCTAAGTCAGTTCTCCACAATTGACGCCGTACATGAATTAGCTAAATATAATGCCCGTCACACTGACACGGAAGAAGGCCTAACTGAATGGCTTAAGAGTTGGTGGTCCAAACAATATAATAGACCCTTAAAAGATCCCTTATTATTATCCTATACTCTACATGAACTGTTGTATGAGTACCATGACAAAAACGAGCGAGCTATAGCTGCTGATGAAGCATTTGAGCTAAATACTGATAAAATAGAAGAAGCACAAGAGCGTGAAGCTATTGATTGGGCTGAGGAAGAAGAGCGCAAAGAGCGTGAAGCTGCTGAAGCTGCTGAGGCTGAGCAAAAGGCCAAAGATGATCAGTGGATGCTTGAGCAAATGAAGAAAGAACATGGAGAAGATTTCGGCAAAGATATAGAGTCCGATTTCGAATAAGGATAGTAAGTGGCAGATAAACCAAATAAGTCCAATAAACCAGTAAATGGTCAAATACCTAAGCATATTGAAGAGGCTTTGGCAGGGCGCGACTATGCAACTTCATATGAACATCTAAGTAGTAAAGATGACTATCGGGGACTAGAAGACAAGATAGCTAAGTTAGAAGCTGAACGAAGACATTCTCCTAACTATTTTCAGCAAGATCTTGCTGAAAATATAGCATATGCAGAACAAGATCTAGCTAATTTAGATAAAGTATATCATGATAAACAAAATGAGCAATTAGCCAACACCATTGGTACATATACTAAAACTAGAAATATAAATGAACGAACCACTACTATGTCTAGTCAGCATCGCTTTTATAAGGGTGCTAAAAATAGTGCAGACATGTATTTACCTAGTGAAATGGTTGAAGCAAGAATTCAATCCAATACTTCACAAGTAAATCAACTTGGTATGGAAGTTGCTGGTCGTATGCGTGAGTTAGGGACTGATGAGGTTCCAAATTCTTTATTAGCAAAAACTGGTCAGATAACTGGACTCGAAGAACAAATTGCTGCAGATAAAAGATTGCTTAAAGTTCAAAACAAAGCTGGCTTGAGTACTGAAAAACTATTTGGGCGTGCTGAATATGCATCTGGAAGAACTAATAGGTATTTTGAAGATAAAAGTATTCAAAATAAAGTTGCTTCTCACGATGTTAGAAATATAGAAGACGAAGAAAAAGCCTTAGGTCACATGAATAAGAATGTGGCAAA
>Ga0307377_10002949_pt1 | contig 19644 bp, 25 predicted proteins | sample TR3MG_FD_202535 | JGI IMG/M metagenome (GOLD analysis project Ga0307377, IMG submission 202535) | Soil microbial communities from Risofladan, Vaasa, Finland - TR-3 | ecosystem: Environmental > Terrestrial > Soil > Coastal area > Acid sulfate soil | place: Finland: Risofladan, Vaasa | collected... | reverse complement strand
CATGAAATCAGAATATGGATAATTTCTTTCCGCTGAGGCTCTGCCCAATGAGTATGCTTAACTAACCAATCTTTTAAGCTTTACCGAAAGGCTGCCGGAATGTAAACAATGCCCTCTATATGGAAACCATGTAACTAATATTAGTGACTGTTTAAACAGTGATTTCATTCTTGATTGCAAAAAAGCCTTGAGGCAATACATCTTTATGTACCTCAAGGCACATCCCTTTGTCCGTTAATTCATATAAGCCATTGACCATTACTCCCATTCGATGAAGAAATGACGGCGAGGGGTTGATAAAGCAAAATCTGCTACCACTGATAAAAGGCCCGAGTTTCAGCAGATGATTCAAGAGAGTAGCCAAGGTATGCTTTGCTACGCTGGGGTAACTTATATCATTATCCATTGTACAAGTATCCTTTATCCCCCAATAGTTACCCACAGGAGGGTGTAGATAATGTGGATAAGTGTAAAAAACACACTTGTTTTCACGAAACAGCTGTGGGTAACCTTGTTGAAAAAGTGTTTTTTTCTACGGGATGACCAAGTCTTACAATACGCTGTTTCTTATTAGTGCTCCGACTAAAGGTGGGCGAGTGGTCACTATAGCCATGGATGGCGAGAAGGGACCGCCACCATGACTCGAACAAGGATGTTCGAGATTAGAACGCCATCATGGATGGTAAGGTGTCGAATGCAAGGTGCCGTGAAGGCGAGGCACCTTCTGACAAATAAGAAAAAAGCATTAGCTGACTAATTTAGTAGTCAACCAATGCTTATCATCTCAAATAATTTAATTCAAGGTACTTGAATTAATATTGTTCACGAGCAGGGCGATGGTGCTGGTAGCACTCCCGGCAATATACTGGGCGATCGGAAGTTGGTTGGAAAGGAACTTGTGTTTCCACTCCACAGTCCGCGCAAACTACAGTAAACATTTCGCGTGATCTTCCCTCTTGGGAATTACGGTTTGCTTTGCGTATGTTGCGGCATTCGCGGCAACGTTGAGGTTCGTTCTCAAATCCTTTTTCAGCGTAGAATTCTTGTTCTCCGACAGTGAAAATGAAAGTAGCTCCGCAGTCTTTACATACTAGATCTTTGTCTTCAAAGGCCATGAAAGATATTCCCCTTACGTAAAAAAATGTAATAGGCTCTGCCCATCCAATAATTATTATAACGCTAATCACCCAAAGGCACAAGTTTTTTTTCAAGTCCAGCCGCCAAACACAAGCCATAAATCGCTTGAACTCCACTTCCGCGAAGGACTTCTGAGACAGCTTCAAGCGTTGCCCCTGTAGTGATCACATCATCCACAATCCATACACTTCGCCCTGTAAACAACCTCGGTTCCCGTACCGCAAACGCGTCTTTCAGGTTATGCAGACGGTCATGGCGCGAAAGCAAAATTTGTGACGATGTTGGTTCGATCCTATCAACCCCCCCGATCATCGGTAATCCCAATTCCCAGTGTATGGCGGATGCCAACACCTCCGCTTGATTAAAGCCACGTTCTGCCAGACGGGATGAATGCATTGGCACAGCTACTACACCGTCAACGGCGGGAAGTTGACTGATCGCCCAATTGGCAAAGGGGCGAGCGATTTCCATTAAACGCCGAGGGCGTGCTTCGAATTTAACATTTTGGATAAATTTCCTTAATCCACCGGAATAATGCCCCCAAGCTGTAACCTGGTCAAGATGTTTCGGACCCTTTCCAGCTTCGCAATCTAGGCAGCTTGTTTTCTCTTTAAGAATTAACTTTCCACACCCCTTGCAACGCCCCAGCTCTGGATGAAGGTAACCTGTTGTACAAGTTGGGCAGATCAAATGGCCTACTTCGCCACAAAACACACATGATTGAACTTCTTCATACCATAGTGCCTGGGTGATCTTGACCGCTGCATTCCAAAACTCCTTCAAGGCTTTTCCCCTTCCTCGTGATTCGTAGTTCGAATATCGAATATTGAATATCGCCTTAAGCCTCGATGAGTCCTAATTTCAGAGCACGTTTATTCTGGTCTTCGATCCACAGAACAGCAGTCTTCATAGCCGGTGTCCTTTGCTCAGAGATAAATACGACCCTACCCTCTGGACTTTCTTTGGTTCGGCCCACTCTTCCAGCCATTTGCACTAGAGAACGCTCATCAAAAACAGGGTGATCTGCCCCTAGAATCATTACTTGTATCCCGGGCAATGTGATACCGCGCTCCAAAATAGTCGTACTCACAAAAAGATCAAACTCACCCTGACGCAAGCGCTCGATTTTAGAGTAACGACCCGAATCTGCACTGTAGCTACCGTCAATACGCCAACTAGGAAAACACCGCCGGAAGCATTTGATCCACGGATCAATCCAGGATATCTTTGGGACGAATACTAACACAGGTCCTTGTATCCTTAATGAATTGATTTGAGACGCCCATACGCCTGTACATCCGTTTGGTTCTATAGAGTGACGAGATTTTTCCCAAATTGGTACTGGCAGAGAGGTGCGATGGTGCCGTGCGGGAAGCCTGATGAGCCGCATCTTTCCTTGCCTAACCTTCTTTAAGCCTTCAGATGAAGGGGTTGCAGTTAAGTAGAGTATTTTACCACCTTGACGCAGAGCATGGTTCAATCCCCACTCCAACGCGCGGCTCCCCTGATAGGGAAAGGCATCCATCTCATCCAGAAATATCACATCGAAAGCCCGCCAAAATCTTAATACTTGATGCGTGGTCGCCAGTACCATTCCTCCACCTTGAAATTTGACCGAAGATGTCCCAGTCAACACTTGAAACGGATAATCTGGAAAGTCCCGTTGAAGCCTTGGTGCCACGTCATTAATGACATCTTGACGCGGTGCGGCAAAAAGCACGGATTTCCCCTGTTTCAGTGCCCAAGCGGCAGACAGAAAACATACTTCAGTTTTTCCCGCGCCACAGGCAGCCCAGAGAAGTGCAGTTTCTTCACAGGGATCTTTGATAAATTCAAACACTTGTTCGCTAGCTAATCGTTGGGCCTCTGTTAAAACCCAGTGTGGTTGAAAGATAACCTCAGAAGGACTGCCCATGAGTGAGCGTTCATCTCGATATAGAACATCCAGGGAAGTGCTTGATCCGATACTCTCACAACTTCGACAGGTTGCGGCCATTTCGTACTTACTGGGCCACTCTTCCACATCCCTTTCCCCGCACCGTTGACACTGCCAACCGTTGCCGATTGGCCTCACCGCTGGAATCCACTTTGCCCTTCCCTGTTGTACGTTGAGATGGGCAAGTTTTTTTATGTCATCCACTTTAATCTTGAGCTCGCGAGCGAGACCATGAAGGTCCCCCATGGATAATTGCCTTCCCCGGGTCAGTCGATTAAATGTTTTCTCGGCCTCGTTATCTTTCTCCTCCAGTGGACCTTGACCAATCGCTAGAGCAGGGCTGTACTCCTTCCAAGTTAAATCTGACGCATTCCAGCCAAACCTTTTAAGTATATTTAGGATTTCAAGTCTAGTATCCTTACGAATGGATCTCTTGTACCAAAAATCAAAGGGGTCCCGCTGGCGCAGTTGCTCTAGAACTACCAGTGTAGTCGCACAAGAGAGAGGTGCACAAAGATAGCTAGCCACACTTGAACCCTGATCATCGCTCTCCGGAAATGGAGAAAAACCGACGCTATCGTCTTTATTTAACGTCAGAAAAAAGTGCATAAATAACTCTCTCTCTCCATCTATTCCTCTATCTCTCTATCGTCATTCCCGCTGTTCAAAAAAAGAGCTAGGAAGCGTACTGTGTTGCTCCTAACTCTGCTGACTTTTGTATAGTTGAACCGATTACTGGGCTGGGGTCTCCCGCTCAAGGAAGAATTTAAGGGTGCCTTCTGCTACCAATGCTTCCCCTACGTACGCTTTACCTTGGGCGACACCAAACGTTTTCCGAAATTTAATAAGCTCTACTTCCAAACGGAGCTGATCTCCGGGAATCACTTGCCTCTTAAACTTGACGTCATCTAAGCCTGCAAACAACGCCAAATAGCCGGCATATTCTGGCATCTTAAGGATAACCACGGCCCCAACTTGGGCAAGCGCTTCCATAATCAAAACTCCTGGCATAATGGGGTGACCTGGAAAGTGGCCCTGAAAGAACGGTTCATTGCTGGAGACGTTCTTAATTCCTACAGCCCTTTTTCCTTCTTCTAATTCTATGATACGATCTACCATAAGAAAGGGATAACGATGAGGGATAATTTCCTGGATCTCTTGGCTTTGTAGCACTAAAACTCCTCCTTAGTTCGTGGTTCGTGGTTCGTGATTCGTGATTCGAAGTCCGTAGTCCAAAGTACGGAGTTCAAGTTCGAGATTCTAAATCAGATTATCGAGACCGCTTGCAGATATGAACCAATTTGTCTTATGATATGAGTGGGTATTTTTCCTACTAGTAACCAGTATACCCAACTTAGAGGCTGAAAGGAAGATGACAAGCCGTGAAACCCTACAATATTTTACATATTATAGGCGGAGGAGAAATCGGTGGGGCTGAGCAACATGTGCTAACTCTGCTTAATGGAATAGATCGGACTCGTTTCACCCCATATCTTGTTTGCCTAACCCACGGACCTTTCGCACCCCTTGCCCGCGATACCAACATCCCCACTAGAACCATCCCGATGCATTTCCCTCTTGACCTTTCTCCCCTCCCCAGTATCATTCGCTGGGCCCGGCAAAAAGGAATAAATCTTGTTCACACCCACGGTTCCCGGGCCAACCTCCTAGGCCGCCTGGGCGCAAGATGGTTGGATGTTCCCAGCCTGACCACTATTCATAGCTCCCTCGCCCACGATTATCTTTCCCCTTGGTCTGCCTGTATTGCTTTAGGACTTGACCGCCTGACCCTTCCTTTGACCTCTGGGATTATCACCGTCTCAGAATATTTAGCAAAAGAAGTTGCATTGAGAGGTGGTCGAAATCTAGAAATCATTTATAACGGCCAAGCCCCCATTTCCTTTGCTGATCCGTCTTCTTCTCGCCACCAGTTCCGCTTACAGTGGGGAATTCCAGCAGATGCTCTCATCTTTGGAACGATAGGTCGCCTCCATCCTACAAAGGGGCAGACTTATTTGATTAAGGCTGCAACTCAACTGCGCTTGAAATTCCCAAATATTCACCTTTTGCTCATAGGAGATGGTCCCCATCGTCGAGACCTGGAGTTCGAGCTTAAACAGAGTACTATCCCCCATACTTTTACAGGCGACCTTCCCCAGGCCTATAAAGCACTTCCGGCCATGGATCTTTTCGTCTTACCCTCAGTTAGTGAAGGTATGGGGTTGGTCCTTCTTGAAGCAATGCAAGCAGGGGTCCCTATTGTCGCCAGTGCTGTTGGCGGAATTCCCGAAGTCGTCCGCGCCGGAATAGACGGGCTGCTGGTCCCCTCGGGCGATGTGGCAGGGTTTTGTGATGCCTGTTCTAGGATTATCGACAATCCAGCTTTGGCAAAATCCCTAGTTTTATCTGGCCAAAGCCGCTGGTCTAAGTTTTCCATAGAAAGTATGGTTAGCGAAACAGAGCAAGTATACACCCGCATACTTAATAAGATTACCTAGCCTGCTGAAGTACAGACCATATCAAGTATTATAAGAATAGGTTGCCCAGCACTCAATGGAAATTGAGTACTGGGCAACCTTTCTTTTACGGATCAACGTTTTTGTTGTTATCCCAATCATACTTCAAAAATTTATAGTTACGGAATGTGACTAGCCTTAAATTCCCTGGAGTCGGTATCGGTGGGATGTAAATTTTATCATACTTTGTCCGCTGCGTCTCTTTTTCCTTACTGTTCTTGGCTTTATTAAGATCTTTATTCAGATACTTTTCCTGACCTTTAGCCTTCTGCTTATCTCCATTGCTAATATTATCGATATCCTGGTCCATTTGCTTGAATTTATCTATATCTTGCTCTTTTTGCTTATCTCCATCTTTGTTTTTGCTCTTGTCGCTCAAAGGATATAGATCCTTGAGCGGAGATACCAGCTTCCCTTCGGACAAAAGTTTTCCCGTGCCACCTTCACCTAGTTTACCTATTGATCCCAAGTCGTGCTTCCAATTGGCCGACGATTGAAGTAAAACGGATTGACGCTCATTCCTCTCCGCCTTGATCTGCACTTGAACCTGTGGGTTTTCTAGTAACCGGACTCGTTCTGAAGTATCTTTTAGTTTCTCCGGTTGCGTCACGACTCCTGCTTTATCTGCGGTTTGCCAAAGCGCATACTCCCCTAAAGTTAGATCCCCCTTCTGAGCAAGCTCCCGATCCTGAGAAGTCAGGGAGAAGACCGCAACCTGCGGGGTCAACCCTTTTTTCTCACCTATCTCTGTGACCCATGAGATAATCTGATTCTCGTTGAGTTCTTTCGGCATTTGTTCTAAGGTTTTGTTGGTCATAGGAGAATATCCAACCACAATCCAATGCTGTTCAGCGCTAAGGAATTTTTGATCATATGCCTGGATCACAATTTGCTCTAAGGCCTCTTCAATCGGTTTCCCCTTTAAGTCAATCTGACTCAGCATGCGCTTAGCATCCTCATTTTGAGTTTGAAATTTCAATAAATGCCCTTGCTTATCCAGCTCAAATTGTAAACTCGGATTAATATCGACAGAAAGTAGGGCTACCGCGGTTGGCGCTTGATACAGGTTCCACCCTAGGAGGGTCGTTAATATCAAAAGAAAAAGTGCAACAGCACCGGTCCATATGCGTACCCCACTAAAATACTCAGTCCGTGGTTGGATTTGAACTTCTTCGCCCACCTCTGCGTTAAGCCTTCTATGAACATGGCGAAAGGTGCCGTCAAGACAAAGCACAGTGTAACGTGATCCGGACTTTTCCAACACCACAGCTTTCATTTTACTCATCCTTTCGCCCACCTTTCCCGCGTGAGCACATATTCACGTAAATAAACATAATCATGTTGGTTCGCCATGAGTAAGGCAACCGCTAAAATATACTTTCGTCCCCGTTCTAAGACCTTTGGGTGAATCTGAGTCTTCAAAGCTAAAGCTTGCATAGGGACTTTTCCATTGCGTTCAACCTGGGGCCACAACTCAGAGTCAAAGGCTAATTCTCGAGCCGCGCGGAGCAGTGTCTCGCGGGAATCACGATGTTTTGGGGAAACTTTCACCAAGTTTTGATAGGTAAGCTGAAACGAGGCAAGGGCTCTAGAAAACTGTTGAATTTCCTCTGCCCGTTCTCGGTCTTGCTCTTGTTCCCGAAACTCATCTATGCCAAGATATATATCGACCCCTCGTCCGATGTCCTCTTGGTCGAGAGATATAGCCTTCCTCAAGCGATTCCTGCGATAATAATCGATCAGTCGACGTTTCATCAGTACACGGGCATAGGCTAAAAATGGGACCCCTTTATCTGTAACAAACAAATCTATCGCTTCATTAAAGGCTATCAACGCTTCCGATAATTCGTCATCTCTGCCCCATTCCAGAGACTGAAAACACGCCTGGCTAGCCACATGACGAATAAACGTCTGATATTCGGCCAAATAAGCCTCTCGGGCTTCCGGGTCCTCTTTCAAACGCTGCCACTGCTTTTTGTCTTCCCATTCTGGCATGTTTCCTTCCTCCTACTCCCTAATACGAAGCGAATTCTTTCTTTTAGGGGGTCTTGCGTCCGAATTCTTGTCGAAGGACTTTTATTACAAAACGCGGCAACACAGCTTGGCGTTTCCAACGCCAAGGCTCTTTCCACAAGCGATAGAGCCATTCCGCATGAAGGTCTTGGAGGCGTTTTGGCGCACGAACCACGATCCCGGCCAAGGCATCAAAACTCCCACCTACACCCATACTAACGGAAGCTAATCCTGGATGCTCTGCAATCCAATATTCCTGTCGGGGTGCGCCCAACCCAACAAGCAAGACATCAGGTTTAAAATGTCGGATTTTTTCTAATACTCCAGGTTCTTCTTCCGAGTTGAAGTATCCGTGCATTGCAGCCCAAGTTATTCCATGATTTTTCAGGACAACCTGATTCGCCGCCTGTTCTGCCACGCCTGGTTTTCCTCCCAGAAAGAAAATCCGCCATTTTCCCTCATGAGCAATAGGAAACAAGGCATGGACTAAATCAATCCCTGTAACCCTTTCTAGTACTGGAGTCCCTAACCTCCGGGCAGCCCAAACCACTCCAATCCCATCTGCTGTTACTATATCTGCTGAATTTATAAGCTTTTTAAGCCTTTCATTAAGTTCTGATGCATAGATCATTTCAGGATTAGCAGTAACAACTCGCAACTGGAACTGACATTCTACCGCTTGACGGATCTGCTCCACCGTCTCTTGCATGGAGTATGTATCTACGGTAATCCCCAGAATATCGACTCTCATAGATTGTCCTTCCCTTTCTAACTCATGTCTCGATTAAAACGTCCCACCTAATTATGCGATGAAAACAAATAAAAATGCAAGGAGCGGCGCTCTTTGCATTTTATTATCACTCAACAACTTGGCTACAACTGCTAGACAAAGAGGAAGTTTGAAAGAAAGCATAGCCGTTACTTGTTACTCTTTGCTCGAAAGCACGCAAACAGCGCCACGGAATTTGTGGTCGTCCCCCCCCGCCGATCCAAGCCAGAGGAAGTTTCTCAGCTTAGAGAGTACGGAGAGAGGAATTGCGTCAATGAGCGCAGATAATGAAGCGTTAAGAAACGCAATGGAACTTGTCCACGGATGGACTGATGTCGCGGTGCCATGGATGGCAAGGAGCGACCACATGCTGTTAGCCAGGAGGTTTTGCGTTTTAGCTGCATTATCAAGCGAATAGCAATGGAACGTGTACGAACGGGCTGAGACACTTCCTCCTAATGGAACGTGTGCGAACGGGTTAAGACACTGACTCCCTAAAAATATCCATCTAATACCTTACCTGTACCTAAGGCCACGCAGGAAATCGGATCTTCCGCTATACTGACTGGCAATCCCGTATCGCGGGAGAGACGCGTGTCAAAGCCATACATCAAGGCCCCTCCTCCAGTCATAATAATCCCTCTGTCGAGAATATCAGAGGATAATTCCGGCGGGGTCCTTTCCAAAACTTCTTTTACGCCGGCAACTATCGCTTCAATAGATTCCTCTAGGGCAAGAAAACACTCTTGGGAATTCACCTTGATGGTTTTAGGCAAACCAGTAATCAAATCACGTCCGCGCACATCTATGTCTGCGGATGGACGCCCCTCGGGTATGGCTGAACCGACCACAATTTTAATTTCTTCAGCGGTACGTTCTCCAATCATAAGATTATGTTCACGGCGAATATAGCGGGTAATGGCTTCATCAAATTTATCCCCACCAACTCGTAGGCTTCGCTTTGCCACTACACCATAAAGTGAAAGCACTGCAATATCCGTTGTTCCTCCACCAATATCCACAACCATACTTCCGGTTGGACCAGAAATGTCCAATCCAGCTCCCAATGCCGCTGCATACGGTTCTTCAACCACTTTTACATCTTTGGCACCAGCCTGGTATGCCGCCTGCTTGACCGCCCTTTGTTCCACTTCAGTTATTCCTGAAGGAATACAAACTACGACACGTGTTTTGAAGAAAGGCCAGCGTTTGGCGCCTGCTTTCTCCAGAAAATATTTCAGCATAATTTCCGTGGTCTGATAATCCGCGATCACCCCATCACGCATCGGGCGCACGGCCACAATATTCCCTGGTGTTCGGCCGATCATTAAGCGTGCTTCTTCTCCTACGGCTATTCGTTTATTCGTATTGTTGTCTATGGCAATCACAGAGGGTTCATGTAATACGATCCCTTTTCCTTTGGCATAAACCAAAACACTCGCTGTACCCAAGTCAATTCCCAGTTCAATTCCAAACATCAGTGGAGATACCCCTTTCGTCATCAATAGCTTGTCCATCTCGATTCAATATATAAACAAAATAGCATAATCTCCCTCACGGGAGATTCGCTATTTATAGTTTATTACTTAAAAGTCATTCGTGATTAAATCGCTAATCCCTTTGTGGTTTTCAAATATTTTGCTTAATCTCTTTTAAATTTTATCAATGCCTAAATTTCCTGGTATTTTTTCCGAGTCGCCTCTCCTCCCCGAATATGTCGTTCTGCCTTGTTAGTTTCAAGAATATGCTTTACTTCCATGGACAGTTTCTCATTTACTAAGGGTAAACGTTCTGTCACATCTTTATGAACCGTACTTTTCGATACTCCGAAAACATCAGCAGTTTGCCGAACGGTTGCACTTGATTCCAATATGTAAGTCCCAATATCGAGTACCCGTTTGCGTATATATTCTTGCATGTTGAGCCCTCCTTTCGTCCACATGTGTAGTACATTTATATGCATGCTCAATAAAAAAAGACATCCATAAAAGGATGTCCTCAGTTGGTAAATACTGTGATGTTTATTTGTAGGGGCAATTCATGAATTGCCCCCTGGTTCGGGAAAAGACTCCCATCGGTCAACTTTTCCTACAGACCACTTTGGCATCCATTGTGGCAGTTGTCGCACTAGACGGGGGGAATGTTCGAGATTATCAAGTGGAAACAACGGGACTATTAAATAAAACTGCCTGCCGACAGAAAAAGTTCGACAGGCCGTCGTGTCGCTGATGGCGTTTTATGATACACTGAAAAAACATAGGATTAAATGACAAAACGTAAAATTACAATGAGAAAAGGGGAAATCATATGTTGGATCATTTGATCATTGAAACAAAAAATCTTCGTAAAAACTTTGTCTCTAAATCCAAAGGCAAGGTAAAATTGGTAGAAGCAGTAAAAGGCGTTGATCTTGCGGTAAAAAAAGGAGAAATTTTTGGGTTTCTTGGCCCCAATGGTGCAGGGAAGTCAACAACGCAAAAAATGCTTTCTACCTTGCTCCTTCCCACGAGCGGAGAAGCAAAGATTAATGGGTATGATTTAGCAAAGCAACAACAACAGATACGCCAGAGTATCGGATACGTAAGCCAAGCTGGAGGAACCGATTCAATGTCTACAGGGGTTGAAAATTTAGTGCTGCAGGCGCAGCTCTATGGCCTTGATGCTAAAACTGCAAAAAAACGAGCTATGGAATTTATTGACCGTTTTCAAATGAGTACTTTTGCCGACCGACAAGCGTCCAGCTATTCAGGAGGTCAGCGTCGCCGCTTAGATTTGGCCCTAGGTATGATTCATCACCCTCAATTATTACTCCTAGATGAACCGACTGTGGGTCTTGATCCGCAAAGCAGGGCATACTTATGGGAAGAAATCAAGAATTTACGAAACGACGGCATCACGATCTTTCTCACGACCCACTATTTGGATGAAGCAGATAAGCTTTGCGATACAGTTGCTATTATCGATGACGGAGAAATTGTAGCTCAAGGGACACCGGCGAAATTAAAGAGTGATATTGGCGCTGATACTGTTTTGTTCGGTTTTTCGACAGAACAAATCGCTCAGAAAGCCAAAGAGCTGTTAGCCAAGGAAGCCCAGGCTGTGAAAGTACAAGTCAGAGAAAATTCAGTTTATTTGTACATCAAAGATGGAGAACGGATGTTGCCCAATATATTACGTTTACTGGATACTAATAATTTGGAAGCGCAAAGTATCGCTTTGTCAAAACCAAGTCTGGACGATGTTTTTTTAAAACACACCGGACGTTCATTAAGAGAGGATTTATAAGATGAAAATGTTGCACGAAACTAGATTAATGTTCATAAGAAGTATACAACACACGTTGCGAAATCCCATTTGGGTCTTCCTCAATTTGTTTCAACCGCTATTATACCTATTTCTCTTCATGCCACTTTTGAAAGGGCTAGGAGGCGTACCAGGTTTGCCAACAGGCAAGACAGTTCAAGTTTTTATCCCCGGATTGTTAATCATGCTAGCGCTGTTCGGGTCCGCTTTTGTCGGTTTCGGTCTTGTGGACGAAATCCGTTCGGGAGTGATTGAACGTTTTTTGGTCACCCCAGCCAATAGATTAGCTATTCTCTTAGGTAGGATTTTAAAAGATGTAGTTGTCCTCTTGGTTCAATGTATCTTAATAACATTGTGTGCGGTTCCATTTGGGTTGAGTGTAGATATAGGAGGATTTTTGATCTCTCTGCTTCTCTATGCAGTAATAGCGATTGCTATGGCTTCTATGTCCTATGCCTTTGCCCTTATCTTCAAATCTGAAGATACGCTCGCTTCAACGCTCAATACAATTGCCTTACCTGTTTCTCTGTTGTCGGGTATCATGTTGCCACTGGCCCTAGCTCCTCTTTGGCTGAGAAATCTGGCCAAGATCAATCCATTCTCATATGCCGTGAATGCTTCTCGCACCTTGTTTGCTGGAAACCTATACAATGGAGATGTAATAATTGGTTTTATAATCATCAGCTTGCTGGCAATCATAACGTTCTGGTGGGCAGTGAGATCCCTTAAAAAGATGGTAGCTTAGTGGTTGGATAAGCAATTGCACAAGAAAAAAACACTGGTGCATGGCCATCGGTGTTTTTCTATGTTATTAGCTTGACTTCTTACCTTCTTTTGCCTTCATCCAACACTTTCTACAAACTGGAATGTAGCTTTCATTCCCACCAATTTGAAACTGTTCTCCTTCAAATACTGGCTTACCATCATTCATCCTTAAAACCATTGTTGCTTTTTTGTTACAATACCAACAAACGGTTTTAATCTCCTCGATTTTATCGGCATAGAGTAGCATCATCCTACTACCTTCAAATAAATTGTTCTGGAAGTCGTTTTTTAATCCATATGCAATGACAGGAATGTTCAATTCGTCTACGATAAAACAAAAATCCATTACATTTTGAGTTGTTAAAAAATTAGCTTCATCCACTAAAACACAATCAGGCATGGTATTTTTTACTAATGAAATAATTTTCGTATTTTCATCGATTGGAATGGCAGGTTTAGATATCCCCATCCTAGACGTTACTTTACCAACTCCATAACGAGTGTCTAGAGCAGGATAAAAAATTAATGCTACCTTACCCGTTCTGAATAATTATGAGCGATCTTAATGAGGTCAACCGTTTTACCTGAACCCATTGTGGCGTAGCGGAAATATAATTGTGCCATTAGTCCCTCCCATTGTTTATATAAATTTTATTCCGTCAATCTACGTTCCGATTAACAAAGTCAACTGAAGATTGCCTAAACGGGGTCGTTGAAATTTACAGGCATTTTATCAGAACCCCAAATACCAATGTGCGCAACATTCATCCAGTTAACTTTTCCATCAATTCTGTATTCATCCCTTCAATAGAATAACCTTCTTCATTTCCTTGCTCCCTTCTAGTTAATAAATCTGAAGTTTCGTACCTATAAAATAGCCGAAGTTTTGGCATAAAAAAGAGACAAAAAACAATGAAAATCCGCATGAACGCTCGGTTTTTGGCATAATTAAGTGTCAAGCCAAATCAACCAAAAATGAGGTGTTAGCATGCGGAAACCTGTCAAAGAAATTGAAAACGTGCTCCAAAATCATGGTTATTCGATTAACAACATTATATGTGAAGTTATGAAGACCTTCAAGCTCAAAACACTGTGTTATCAACTTTGTGGCCGTAAACCCCCAGCGTTCTGAGTTAAACTCTCATATGCTTTATTGAGTCTTTCTACTAGCTTAAGTCAATATACTTATATAATTAACGGTATAAAGGATGGTGTGGAAAAAGTGAATCACCGCCCGATAATTCTGTTCGTTCGCCGCCCGATTTTAGCAATCGTCGCAGTAGTAGCTGTCTTGTTGATATTTGGGGGTTCTGTTCGCCTCGTAATGACAATGGCGCATGGCATTAGGAATAAAGTTATTGTCATTGACGCTGGACACGGCGGAAAAGACCCCGGCGCCCAATACGGTGGAGTTAAAGAAAAAGATATAAACCTGGACATTGCTTTACGACTCTATCATACTCTCAGTTCCAAAGGATACAAAGTAATCCTGACTCGGAGCAAAGCTGGCCAAGGATGGCCGAGTGTCCCTGTAGCTAAGGATGGCTGGAAGTGACCTTCCAGAAAGTATATAAACGTCAGTTTATACTTTCTGACTAGTACAACTGAAGACATCCATAAAAGGATGTCTTCAGTTGGTAAATACTGTGATGTTTATCCGTAGGTGCCATTCATGAGTTTCACCTACGGCCTTTGTACTTCATTTCCATGCCATACTTCATAGTGAAGTTGAGGTTGATCACTTTCGCCCTCAGATGCAGTATAGAGTCCGACTTGACCGAGTGCGTCCTGAGTCTCTACTGTTTCCCCAACCTGTACTCGCAGGTTAGCTAGGCCTCCATAAGTGACTTGCCAACCTTCGCCACAATCCAAAGTCACTTTCTGACCTAGGATGGGATCTGCCCCCGAATAAATAACTTTTCCCCCATGCGTTGCGCGTATCACAGTACCTTCTGGTTCTGCGTAATCCGTGCCGGCATGAAAGAGGTAATTATCAAAGACTTCAGAATAATAGTTCCCTACGCTTCGTAAAGGACTCCCATGAGCTGGACATGGGAAATCCTTAAGATTTTGTTCTCTTGTGACTTTTTGATCGTTTTTGGAGACACTTGCTTGATCATTCTCAGTCGTTTTTCCTGTCTGAGTTTGCACTATCAAAGCTGGTCCCCTGGTCTCTGGATCTTGGGCAGTGCGCGCTGAGACGGCTTGGTCTGTCTCCTTGGTTATCATTGGTGTACTCTCTTGGGAAGTGGAATATACGGTACCGAGGTACCCTTTGTAAAGAATCATGCCTCCAGCTAATATTAAGAATCCCCATACTAAAGCCCAATTTGTAGACCCTTTCCAACGGTTCATTCGACTCACCTCTAAATCTAGCTTTGCCGAATGACGCTGATTTTAGACTCCATTATTCCTGACTTAGTTCAATTTTGAATTACTGTTTATAACCTAACGCCATGAGCTTAGTTCCCGGATAATAATGAATCAAAATTTCATCAACTTTGAAATTCTTTTTGGCCAAATCATTAGCTCCCCACTGTGACATTCCCACCGCATGCCCATTACCGTATGTAGTTATTGTGAGGCGCTCTGGCTGGACAACCCACTCAATGTCCGTTGAGGATAGTCCTAACAATGTTCGTAGTTGGGTTGCCGAGTAAACTTTCCCTAGCACTTTTACACTCTTGGCTCTTCCCACCGAGGTTTTGGCTAAGACTTGAAAATCACCTGATGTAAGTGCCCGTGCAGATCCCTTGATTCCCAATTTCTTATAAAGCTCTTGGCATGTAAAGCTAAAGGTCTTAACATAACGTTGTAAATTATCTTCTCCAGAACTGACGTTTTGCAGATAAGGACGGGATGAACTCCACACCTCCTCCGAGCGCTCGGTTGGCTTCCTTCCGCTACTACTATGGTAAACAGCATCAATATAGTCTCCATTGTACACGAGGACCATGCCACGCGTTTCGTCCACAGCCTTATTCAACTTACCCTTATATCTCCAGTAATTTAACCATCCCCATTTATCCCTCATTTGCGTATCAGACAGCCACGCCTGAGTATGCACTGTGGTATCCACATCATATCCACAATCAGGCATATTTCTCTGGCTCAGTCGTTTCGCTGCATAAGTCCGTGCTGCAACAGCTTGAGCCTTCAGAGCTTCCACCTCAAATTCAGCAGGCATTTCCGCGGCAACTACCCCCAAGAGATAATCCTCAAGCAGTAATTTTTCAACTTTACCATTAGGCATTAAAACTCGGATTTCCACATCATCCGTTTTTACGCGCTCCTTTTGCCACCTCAAGACGGTCCAAGGAATTATCAAAACAATACATAGTGATATTACTATAAACCATATCCATTCTTTTTTCATTCAATCCTTCCTTCGGTACAAGCATGATGCTTAAACCTATGCGGAAGAGATTTAAAATATGGCTGATAAGAACATTTATAAATTCAGTTTAGAAAGCACACAAGTGTCTCTGCGTCAATGGGTGCAGTCGATAAGGCGTGAAGAAACGCAACGGTTCACATGCAAAAACCCGAAATGCAAGTCAAGAACCGTCCCCCAAACTTGCATATAAAGAATCTTGGCTCACAGAGCACGCAAAGCGCATTTGCGTATAAACGCAAACAGCGCCACGGTATTTTCGGTCGTACCAAACCCTCGTGGGACCCAAGCCAGAGGAAGTTTCTTAGCTTAGAAAGCACGGAGAGAGGAATTGCGTCAATGAGCGCAGTCGGTAAGGCGTGATGAAACTCAACGGGACTTGTCCATGGATGAATGCAAGTCAAGAACCGTCCCCAAACTTGCAAACTTGCACAAATCCCCGGCGACCCAAGCCAGAGGAAGTTTCTTAGCTTAGAGAGCATGAAGAGAGGAATTGCGTCAATGAGCGCAGCCGATCAGGCGTGAAGAAACGCATTGGTCGCACATTCAGAAAGCCCAGAGGTTATGCGTTTTAGCCTTAGCGACAAGCGAATAGCAATGGAACGTGTGCGAACGTGCTAAGACACTTCCTCTTCACGCACAATATTCGCACCCAATCGACAGAGTTTTTCCTCCACCTTCTCATAACCACGATCAATGTGATGGATCCCTCGAATATCTGTTGTTCCTTCCGCTGTCAATGCGGCTAAAATTAATGCAGCTCCGGCTCGCAAATCCGTGGCAGTCACCGGTGCTGCATTCAGACGTTGTATCCCTTGAACAATGGCACTTCGCCCTTCAATCTTAATATCCGCTCCCATACGTTTGAGTTCATCCACATGCATAAAACGGTTTTCAAAAACGGTCTCGGTTATTAGACCCGTACCGCTTGCCCGAGTAAGAAAAGACAAAAAGGGCGCCTGTAGATCTGTTGGGAATCCGGGGTGAACTTGAGTTTTAATATCCACAGCATTATAGACACCATCTCCGCTAATGCGAATTCCGTCCCCCTCTTCCTGCATGCGGACTCCTGCCTCTTCCATTTTGGCAGTTAACGGCTTTAGATGATCAGCTATCACATTTTGAACTAAAACATCTCCACCAGTTGCAGCCACTATGAGTAAATAACTTCCTGCTTCGATTCGATCAGGGATTACGGTATGTGTGGTACCATGAAACTCACGAACCCCTTCGATATGAATAATACTAGTACCTGCACCGCGCACTTTGCCACCCATCTCGTTCAAAAAGGTTGCCAGATCAACAATTTCCGGTTCCTGCGCAGCGTTTTCTATAAGGGTTGTCCCTTGAGCCATTACGGCAGCCATCATTATATTTTCTGTGGCCCCAACGCTAGGATAATCTAGGTAAATTCGGGCTCCCTTCAGACCTTTAGACGAAACATCTAAGAATCCATGATCCATTTTAACCTCTGCCCCTAGTGCTTCTAATCCCTTTAAATGCAAATTAATTGGGCGAGATCCGATGGCACACCCACCAGGATGAGAAATACGTACATGGCCATTGCGGGCCAAGAGCGGTCCCATGGTGACAATTGACGCTCTCATTCGAGAAACAAGGTCATATGGAACCTCAATACAATCTATTCCACGGGCATGGATTTTCAAAGTCGAACTGTTACGCTCGACAGTTGCACCCAAGGCCGAAATGATCTGATTCATTACATTAACATCCAACAAGTCTGGAGCGTCATCTAGTTGAATGGGTTCGGAACATAGCAAACTTGCCGCTATTATCGGTAGTACGGCATTTTTTGCCCCGCTCACTGTGATCGTACCCTCAAGCTGTTTGCCACCGGTTATAATAAATTTACTCAAATTTTGAAGATACCCCCCTGTCCTTGACTCTTTCTACTTCTAAAATAGTTAATATTCTCTTTACATGGTCAATTTTCCTGCTATTTCGGCTATTTCTCATTGAAATTACCTAAAATTCTTTCAGCAATGCAGGAATAGCTAAGACAGTCCGTCCCTCGGTATTTTTCCCTCGGCTAAGCAGTTGTATGTTAATCCTATCTTGCCCGGCTAAGACACTTGTCAAGAGGTTGTTCTGATAGGCAGCAATGGAAAGCATGTTGCCTATCAAAGTCCATTGAGTGGGGAGAGCATTCGTCTTGCTAAGATAGGCAGAAATATCCATTGCCTGATCGACACGCTCATCAATATATATCAGTCCTCCTGTTTTGGCAAGTTCTTGTGTCATAGTAGTATACCATTTATATAGATTACTTTCCTCGTTTTTATCAATCTGCTGATGCCCAGATATAGTTATTGCCACTTTTCCGCTTCCCGTCTGAAGCTCATTAGACGTCCATATCCAATCCGGCGTTGGTCGTTTTGCCAAAATTCCATGTGGAATATCCCCATTTTCAAACCAAAGTATGATACTAAATTCCGCTTTTTTGGTCTGTACTTCCCCAGAATTCAACAGTAAAGGCACTGTTGTTTGAGAGACTATATTAGGTTCTACAGAAGGCACCTCCACCCTATAAGAATACAAGGCCAAACCGATTATCAAAATACAGGCAATAATCGTCTTTACTATAGTTTTGTAAGGACACAGTTTTGGCACTGCCAGGGCAACAAGCATGTTGAAAACCTCTTTCTCAATCACTAAGGGTTTATTCATAGCTTTACCAAATAGTGAGAAAGCTAACATACTTGATCTAATAAACTTTATTCATTTATCGACTGTTTTCGATGCGCTGGCCATGGATGGCCGAGTGTCCCTGTAGCCATGGACGGCGTGAAGGGACCGCTGGCCATGGATGGCCGAGTGTCCCTGTAGCCATGACTCGAACAGGACGTTCGAGATTAGAGCATCGCCATGGATAGCTAGATGCCGTGACGGCGTGAAGGGACCTTCCATTAGTTCATACTTTCTACTTAGTAAAATAAGAAAAACCTCGGCTGCGCCTCGGTCCTTTTATTCAATCTATGACATCGGTAATTTTATACTCATTTCCATGAAGGCCCTTATAATACTCTGGATACATGGTTCCGCCACATTTCTCACAACTAAACTGTGGTGGTACAGTCGGATCCCCATCATCCATTGCATCCATTGTTCTGACAACGTCTAAGGGTATCTCCTCATGTTCATTACACTCCAAACATATATAACTGATCGCGATCTTGTCTTCCTCTACCATCCTGCAGTTTGAGCTTTGGTCTCTTTTTTTCTTCTTTTTGGGGTTTCTCGACTTTGATACCGGTGAAATTGTAAATCATCCTTTCCATGTAGTTTCTTGCTATCTCGTCACTGGCATATTTGATCTTCAATTGACCGTCTTCTAGACACACTTCCCCCTTGTACTCATAGCAATTCTCACAATGTGGACATATCATCGGATCTTTACCCGTTTGTTCCTTAATCCGTTGCTGCCAGTTCCGGCGTTTAACGATCTTCTTAATGTTGACGATCCATTTCCTAACTTCTTTTTGCCAATTTGAAATCAACTTCTTGCTAATTGCCTTTATTCGTCGTGAATAAATCCCGTAATATCTGATCGTTTTGAACTGTTCATCGGGTATATGAACGATTAATCTTTTAATAAATTCTTCCACCGTTATGGTTTCCAGTTTTTCTTGGCCGTCCTTTTTATCATGATATCGAAAGGTTACATACTGACCATCATAATCCTCAATTCGATGCAACGCTATGGCTGGTCGGCGTATATACCGACCTATGTATCCTATTTGTACCTTAACATTCCCCTTCTGTTTCGGTGCATGAACATAAAACCCTTCTC
>Ga0307377_10002948_pt1 | contig 19644 bp, 18 predicted proteins | sample TR3MG_FD_202535 | JGI IMG/M metagenome (GOLD analysis project Ga0307377, IMG submission 202535) | Soil microbial communities from Risofladan, Vaasa, Finland - TR-3 | ecosystem: Environmental > Terrestrial > Soil > Coastal area > Acid sulfate soil | place: Finland: Risofladan, Vaasa | collected... | reverse complement strand
CAAGCAGTAAAACTTTTGAGGATAAAGATTTCATGGCAGCGATTGTGCAGGCAGTTGATCTCAGTAAGCAAGTATTAAGCGGCGACCAGCCCTTGACCATCCTGCACGAGGCAAGTTTCACGGTCGAAGCCGGCGACAGTCTTGCGATACTCGGCGCGTCCGGTTCCGGCAAGTCCACGCTGCTCGGGCTGCTGGCCGGGCTGGACTCGCCCAGCAGCGGCACGGTGTATCTGGACGGCACGGATATATTCTCGTTCGACGAGGACGGCCGTGCGCGTCTGCGCGGAAAGCTTGCCGGTTTCGTGTTCCAGTCCTTCCAGTTGCTGCCCGCGCTGACCGCGCTGGAGAACGTGATGCTGCCGCTGGAACTGCACGGGGCATCCGATGCGCGCGAGCGCGCCGCCGAAGCGCTGCAGCGCGTCGGATTGACGCAGCGCGCGCACCACCTGCCCAAACACCTTTCCGGCGGCGAGCAGCAGCGCGTGGCGATCGCGCGCGCCTTCGTCGTCAGGCCGAAGATATTGTTCGCCGACGAACCGACCGGCAACCTGGACGCCGCCACCGGCAGCCAGATCATCGAGTTGATGCTGGAACTGAACCGCGCGCAGGGCACCACGCTGATCCTGGTCACCCACGACGAAGTGCTGGCGCGGCGCTGCAACAGGCAGCTGCAGTTGGCGGACGGGCGGGTGTTGCAGTGAATTTATTGGGTGTTTCCCTCAGTCTGCTGCGCCGCGACTGGCGCGCCGGTGAATGGCGCGTGTTGTTGCTCGCGCTGGTGCTGGCGGTGGCCAGTATCTCCACGGTCGGCCTGTTTGCGGACCGGGTGAGGCTGGCGCTGCAGCAGGAGGCAACCAGCCTGATCGGCGCGGACCTGCGCATCTCCTCGACGCGGCCCTTGCCGCCTGCCTATCGCGCAGCCGCGCAACAGCGCGGGTTGCGCGTGATCGCGTCGGATGCATTCCCCAGTATGGTGGAGGGCAAGAATGAGAATCTGCTGGCTGACATCATGTCGGTGGAGCAAGGCTATCCCCTGCGCGGCAAGATCATTATCGACGATGGCGCGCAGCATGTGATCCGCAACGAAAACAGTACTATTCCCGCGCGCGGCACGTTGTGGGCGGGTGAGCGCCTGATGCAGCGCCTGGGGTTGAAACTGGGCGACGAGGTGGGCATCGGCGCGCTGCACTTGCGGGTGGCGGCGCGCGTGGTGCGTTTTGTCGACCAGTCGGTCGGTTTTGCCAGTTTCGCACCGCGCGTGATCCTGAATGCGAAAGATTTGCCCGCCACCGGATTGATACAGGAAGGCAGCCGTATCGGTTACCGTTTGATGGTGGCAGGCGATGCGAAGCAAGTGGCCAGCCTGCGCAGCTGGCTGAAAACCCGGTTGACGCCGGGCGAGAAGATGGAGGATGTGCGCGACGCGCGGCCGGAGATACGCAGTGCGCTGGATCGTGCCGAACATTTTCTGGGTCTGGCCGCGCTGACCGCGGTGGTGCTGGCGGGTGTCGCCCTGGCGCTGGCCTCGCGGCATTTCATCTCGCGCCACCTGGACAGCTGCGCGATGATGCGCTGCCTCGGTGCGGAGCAGTCCCAGGTGCTGCGCATTTTCCTGTACCAGTTCCTGCTGCTCGGCGCGTGTGCTGTGCTGCTGGGGGAGCTGCTCGGTTATGTGTCGCAGGCCGCGCTGGTGGAATCCATCGCTTCGATGCGTGCCGCGGGTTTGCCCGCACCCGGCTGGACGCCGGTGTGGCAGGCAGCCGCAAGCGGCATGGCGCTGTTGCTGGGCTTTGCATTCCTGCCGCTGTGGCAACTGAAAAGCGTCTCGCCGCTGCGCGTGATCCGCCGCGAACTGGGCGCGCCGGAAGCGGGCACCGGCTTGTTGTATGCCTCGGGTGGTGCCGTGCTGTGCGGGCTGTTTCTGTGGCAGGCCGGATCGCTCAGGCTGGGGCTGACCGTATTGGGCGGATTGGTCGCCGGCTTGCTGGTGTTCGGCTTGCTTGCCTGGCTGATTGTGCGCGCACTGGCCAAATTTGGCAGTCATGCATTCTCCAATCTGGCGCGGCATGCGCGCGGCAACGCGGTGCAGATCGTCGCGCTCAGCCTGGGCGGGATGGCCTTGCTGCTGCTCACCTTCGTGCGCGCCGACCTGATGGACAGCTGGCGTTCGAGTTTGCCGCCGGATGCGCCCAACCGCTTCATCGTGAATATCCAGCCCGGCCAGCGCGCTGCAGTGCTGGATTTTTTCGCGCAGCAGAAACTATCGCGGCCGGAACTGTTCCCGATGGTGCGCGGCCGGCTGGTGGGGATCAACAATCGCACGATCAACGGTGACGATTATCCCGATCCGCGCGCGCGCGCACTGGTCGAGCGCGAGACCAACTTGTCCTGGCTGGATCATGTGCCAGACGGCAACGTATTGGTCCAGGGTAAATGGTTTGGCCCGGGGCGGAAGGAGGACGGCTCTGGACCGAAACTCGGCGAGTTGTCGGTGGAAGAGGGCATCGCCAAGACATTGGGCATACATGTGGGGGACGTGCTGACCTATGACGTGGCGGGCAACCAATTCAGCGCGAAGGTGGTGAACCTGCGCAAGGTGGAATGGGATTCGATGCGGGTGAATTTTTTCGTGATCGCCGCGCCCGGCATGCTGGACGATTTTCCGGCCAGCTACATCACCAGTTTCTATCTGCCGCCGGACCGGGCGCAGGCGATGAATGCGCTGATCAAAACCTTCCCCAACCTGCTGCTGATCAATGTCGAGGCGATGATCGAACAGGTGCGCCACATCATGGGCCAGATTTCGCAAACCATGAGCGCGGTGTTCATGTTCACGCTGCTGAGCGGGGTAGCGGTGCTGTATGCCGCATTGCTGGCGACACAGGACGAGCGCATCCATGAGGCCGCGATCCTGCGCACGCTGGGTGCGGACAGCCGCTACCTGCGGCGGCTGCACCTGAGCGAATTTGCCGTGCTGGGATTGTTGAGCGGCCTGTTTGCGGCGCTGGGGGCGGTATTGTTGGGCTGGGTGCTGGCGTTCAAGGTGCTGAATATCCCCTATCAGACCGGCATCGCAATCTGGTTGACCGGTGGGCTGGGCGGGATGATCGTGGTGGTGGCGGCGGGATGGCTGGGCACACGGCGGTTGACCATGCTGCCGCCATTGGCGATATTGCGCGAATAGTTTGTCGTGCAGATGGGGAGAATCATGGTGGATAAATTTTCAGGTGTGCTGTGTCTGATTATCATTGCGATGACTGCCGGATGCAGTTCCGACATGGCCAAACGGACCGCCTATGAAACGATGCAGAACGTCCGCCAGCAGGAATGCCTGAAGAATCCGGCCATGGAATGCGGGAAGCGGGAGAGTTACGACGATTATCAACGCCAGCGCAAGACCCTGGAACCGTCGCAATGATCCGGTTTCGGGCTTGGCCGCCACAGCGGATATCCGCCATGCTCATCCGCTGAGCGGTGGTCGTGACCGGACGATGGTGAACCATCCGGCAGCATGCCGGATAAGGTTGAGCGAAGTGGCGTATTGATGTTAGAATGCCGGCCGCTTTGGGAAAGTCACTTGTTGTTTATTCTTCCCGGGCAAATTTCCCGTTCGCGCAAGTTGGGGTGCTCTTCGGTCAAATCCGGGGAGTCAGGCTGGCGAACGGTAGTCAATAACCCTTACGATTGGAGTAATCATGGCTGTAACTATGCGTCAAATGTTGGAAGCGGGTGTGCATTTCGGACACCAGACACGTTTTTGGAATCCCAAGATGGCGCCGTTCATCTTCGGTCACCGCAACAAAATCCACATCATCAACCTGGAAAAGACCGTCACGATGTTCGCCGAGGCGGAAAACTTCGTGCGCAAGCTGTCCGCGAAAAAGGGCACCATCCTGTTCGTGGCGACCAAGCGCCAGGCACGCGACATTCTCCAGGAAGAGGCCGTGCGCGCGGATTCGCCGTTCGTGAATCATCGCTGGCTGGGCGGCATGCTGACCAACTACAAAACCGTGCAGGAATCCATCAAGCGCCTGCGCGAACTGGAACAGATGACTGCCGACGGTGCAAATGAGAAAGTTTCCAAGAAAGAAGCGCTGATGATGAAGCGCGAACTGGAAAAACTGGACCGCAGCCTGGGCGGCATCAAGGACATGAAAGGCCTGCCTGCAGCGCTGTTCGTGATCGACGTCGGTTACCAGAAGGGTGCCATCGTCGAAGCCCAGAAACTGGGCATCCCGGTGATCGGCATCGTGGATACCAACAACTCGCCGCTGGGCGTGGATTACATCATCCCAGGCAACGACGATTCGACCCAGGCGATCCGTCTGTATGCACGGGCCATGGCCGACGCGGTGCTGGAAGGCCGTGCCCAGGCGATGAATGAACTGGTCGAACAGATTGCCGAACAACCGGCCGAGCAGGCTGTCGAACAAGCGGTCTGATTTTAACCGGGCCGCAAAAAGGGGCGCGAGCCCCTTTTTTTATAAGCAATTATTCGGGGCAAATATCATGTCTGACAACCTCAGAAGCAAAATTGTCACCCAGGGTGTGCAACGCTCACCCAACCGCGCGATGTTGCGAGCGGTGGGATTCGGCGACAAGGATTTCGACAAGCCGATTGTCGGTGTGGCGAACGCGCACAGCACCATCACACCTTGCAATATGGGAATCGGCGCATTGGCCTTGCGTGCCGAAGCCGCGCTGAAAAAAGCCGGCGCGATGCCGCAAATATTTGGCACGATCACCATTTCGGACGGCATCTCGATGGGCACCGAAGGCATGAAATATTCGCTGGTGTCGCGCGAAGTGATCGCCGATTCAATTGAGACTGTGTGCAACGGCCAGAGCATGGACGGTGTGCTTGCCATCGGCGGCTGCGACAAGAACATGCCGGGTGCGATGATCGCGATCGCGCGCTTGAACATTCCTTCCGTCTTTGTCTACGGCGGCACGATCAAGCCGGGTCACTACCATGGTCACGACCTGACCATTGTGAGTTCGTTCGAGGCGGTGGGCCAGTATTCGGCGCAGAAGATCGATGAAACGGAGCTGACGGAAATCGAGCGCCATGCCTGTCCGGGTGCCGGTTCCTGCGGCGGCATGTATACCGCGAACACCATGTCCTCGGCCATCGAGGCGATGGGCATGAGCCTGATGTATTCCTCCACCATGGCGGCAGAGGATCTGGAAAAAGCCGAGAGTACCGCGAAGTCTGCCGAGGTGCTGGTGAACGCGATCAGGAAGCAGATACTGCCGCGCCAGATATTGACGCGCAAGGCCTTCGAGAATGCGATCGCGGTGATCATGGCGGTGGGCGGTTCAACCAATGCGGTGCTGCACCTGATGGCCATCGCGCATGCCGCGCAGGTGACGCTGACCATCGATGACTTTGAAATGATACGCGCCCGCGTGCCGGTGTTGTGCGACCTCAAGCCGTCCGGCAAATATGTCGCGACGGATCTGCATACTGCCGGCGGGATTCCCCAGGTAATGAAAATATTGCTGGCGAACGGCGCATTGCATGGCAATGAGATGACCATCACCGGCCAGACCATTGCGGAAGTGTTGAAGGATGTGCCGGATGAGCCGCGCAAGGATCAGGACGTGATCCGTCCGTGGAGCAATCCGATTTATGCGCAGGGGCACCTGGCGATACTGAAGGGCAACCTCGCCCAGGAAGGCGCGGTCGCCAAGATCACCGGTATCAAACTGGCGAAAATTACCGGTCCGGCGCGCGTGTTCGATTCGGAAGAGGCATGCATGGAAGCCATTCTCGCGCGGAAAATTCACGCCGGCGATGTGGTGATCATCCGCTACGAAGGCCCCAAGGGCGGCCCGGGCATGCGCGAGATGCTGTCGCCCACCTCGGCCATCATCGGCGAAGGTCTGGGTGATTCCGTCGGGCTGATCACCGATGGCCGGTTCTCCGGCGGCACTTATGGCATGGTGGTCGGGCATGTGGCTCCTGAAGCGGCAGTGGGTGGCACGATCGCGCTGGTCAACGAGGGTGACTCGGTGACCATCGATGCAGACCAGCGCTTGCTGCAACTGAATGTGAACGACGAGGAAGTCGCGCGCCGCCGCGCAGCGTGGCAACCGCCCGAACCGCGTTACACGCGCGGTGTGCTGGCGAAATACGCCAGGCTGGTGTCGACGGCGAGCAAGGGTGCCGTGACGGATTAAAATTTTCGAATATTTATTGATGGAGTGGAAGATGTCAGAAATTACTGCAAGTATGGTCAAGGAATTGCGCGAGATGACGGGTCTCGGCATGATGGAATGCAAACGGGCGCTGGTCGAATCCAAGGGTGATTTGAAGGCGGCCGAAGAACAGATGCGCATCAAGAGCGGTGCCAAGGCCAGCAAGGCGGCCAGCCGTGTAACCGCCGAAGGCGTAGTCAGCAGCTACATTTCGAATGATGGCAAGACCGGCGCAGTGGTTGAAGTGAACTGCGAGACCGACTTCGTCGCGAAGAACGATGATTTCGTCGCGTTCGCAAAAAACGTGGCCGAGACGGTGGCGAAGAACAATCCGGCCGATCTCGATGCGTTGTCCGGCATGGCGATCGTGAACGGTTCCGCAACCGTGGAGGAAACCCGCAAGGCGCTGGTGATGAAGCTGGGCGAGAATGTCAGCGTGCGCCGCTTCGAGCGCTATGCGACCACCACCGGCAAGTTGTCCAGCTATCTGCACGGCAGCAAGATCGGTGTGCTGTTGAACTTCACCGGCGGCGACGATGCGTTGGGGCGCGACATTTCCATGCACATCGCGGCGAGCAAGCCCAAGTCCATCGATGCTTCCGGGGTGAATCCTGAAGATATCGCGACCGAACGCCGCATTGCGATCGAAAAAGCGCGCGAAGGCGGCAAGCCGGAGGCAATGCTGGAAAAGATCGCCGACGGCACGGTGCAGAAGTTCCTCAAGGAAGTGACGCTGCTGGGGCAGGTATTCGTCAAGGCCGAAGACGGCAAGCAGACCATCGAGCAATTGCTGAAGTCCAAGGGCGCATCGGTGGTCGGTTTCCGGATGTTCGTGGTGGGCGAGGGTATCGAGAAGAAGGTCGAAGATTACGCTGCCGAGGTGGCCGCGGCCGCAGCAGAGGCAGCCAAGGGTTAATGTCATGAGCACACCCGTACCCGCCTATAAACGCATCCTGCTCAAACTCAGCGGCGAAGCCCTGATGGGCGACGACAGTTACGGCATCAACCGCGAGGTGATCGCGCGCATCGTGGCCGAGATTGCGGAAGTGGTCGAGTTGGGTGTGCAGGTGGCAATCGTGATCGGCGGCGGCAACATATTCCGCGGCGTGGCTCCGGCCGCGGCGGGGATGGACAGGGCGACTGCGGATTACATGGGCATGCTGGCCACGGTGATGAATTCGATGGCATTGCAGGATGCGATGACGCAGGCGGGCCTGGATTGCCGGGTGCAGTCCGCGTTGAATCTGGAACAGGTTGCGGAGCCGTTCATACGCGGCAAAGCACTGCGCTATCTGGAAGACGGCAAGGTGGTAATCTTCGCGGCCGGTATCGGCAGCCCGTTCTTTACCACCGACACCGCCGCCGCTTTGCGCGGCGTGGAGATGTCCGCCGAAGTGGTGATCAAGGCAACCAAGGTGGACGGCGTTTATACCGCCGATCCGAAAAAGGATCCGCATGCGATCCGCTATCAGAGCCTGAGCTTTGATGAGGCGATCAGCAAGAACCTCAAGATCATGGATGCGACGGCACTGACATTGTGCCGTGACCAGAAGTTGCCGATCATCGTGTTCAGTATTTTTAAACCCGGCGCGCTGAAGCGCGTGGTGTTTGGCGAGGGTGAGGGCACTCTTGTCCGTGTTGATTAGGATTGATTTTGATTGGCTCGGGAGAAAACCAATGATTGCAGAGGTTAATAACCATGATTGCTGAAATAAAGAAGACAACCGAACAGAAAATGCAGAAGTCGCTGGATGCCTTGAAAGCCGACCTGGGCAAGGTTCGCACCGGACGCGCGCACACCGGCCTGCTGGATCACGTGATGGTGGAATACTACGGGAACCCGACCCTGATCACCCAGGTCGCCAACGTCACGCTGATCGACGCGCGCACCATCGGCGTTCAACCCTGGGAAAAGAATATGGTGGGCCCGGTCGAGCGCGCGATACGCGATGGCGACCTGGGCTTGAACCCGGCCACCAACGGCGACCTGATACGCGTGCCGATGCCGATGCTGACCGAAGAGCGCCGCCGCGACCTGATCAAGGTGATCAAGGCCGAAGGCGAAACCGCCAAGGTGGCGGTGCGCAACATACGCCGTGATGCCAATCACACACTCAAGGAAGCGCTCAAGGACAAGGAAATCGCGGAAGACGAAGAACGCCGCACGCAGGACGAAATACAGAAGTTGACCGATCGCTACGTCGCCGAAATAGACAAGGCGCTGGTTGCCAAAGAAGCAGACCTGATGGCCGTTTGATTCCAAACGATCCTGGAATAATGGCCACGCTCCCATCCAGCTCCACCCGCACCATACCAGGCACGACCGCCATCCCGCGCCATATCGCGATCATCATGGACGGCAACGGGCGCTGGGCCAAACAGCGTTTCATGCCGCGCGTGGCGGGGCACCAGCGCGGGGTGGAAGCATTGCGCGAGGTGGTGAAATCCTGCCGGGATCTGGGTGTGGGATATCTGACGGTGTTTGCGTTCAGCAGCGAAAACTGGCGGCGCCCTGTCGATGAAGTTTCCTTCCTGATGTCATTGTTCCTGAAAATGCTGGAACGCGAAGTGGACAAATTGCACCAAAACAACATTCGCCTGAAAATTATCGGCGACCGCAGCCGTTTTGACGACAAGCTGCAGCAGACCATGCTGGATGCCGAGTTGCTTACCGCAGGCAATTCCGCGCTGACGCTGACCATCGCCGCGAATTATGGCGGACGCTGGGATGTGATGCGCGCAGTGAAGTCGATGCTCGGCGAGCATCCGGACCTTGCGCAAACCTTTACTGAGGAAGACCTGCAACCCTACCTGTCGATGAGCGACGCACCCGAGCCCGACCTGTTCATCCGCACCGGCGGCGAACAGCGCATCAGCAACTTCATGCTGTGGCAATTGGCCTATACCGAACTGTATTTTACCGACACGCTGTGGCCGGCTTTTGATCGCAACCAATTGAACAAGGCGATTACATCGTATCAACAGCGCGAGCGGCGTTTCGGCCGGACCAGTGAACAGCTGCATGGCCGGGCTGAAGGGGAGCAGAGTGCATAGGGCGCGAGTGATGCAAAAAACAGAATCAAGGTTAAAGGCCCAAGAGCCAAGGAATTGGTCTGATGCTTAAGTCGCGCGTGATTACGGCCGTTATTCTGCTGGTGTTGTTTTTGCTGGCCGCGTTCTTGTTGCCCGATGGCGGGTGGGCTGCATTGGTGACGGTGGTCGTGCTGCAGAGTGCTGCCGAATGGTCGCGATTGTCCAGGTTCGGCCATGCGGAAGCAAACCTGTTCTGGGGGCTGACGCTGGTGGTGATGCTCGGCTTGATCTGGTTCGATGCCAGCCATACGCCTGAGCAGACCTTGTACACGCATGTTGCGGTATTCACCTTGTCAGCCATACTCTGGCTGGTGATCGTGCCGGCCTGGCTGATAGCGGGCTGGAAGGTCCGGCTGCCTGACTCCGACACGTTACTGGCGAAGCCAGCCGATAGCGGGAGGAGGCAGGGGGACGGCATTCCCGCCCCGGATGCTTCGCAACGCCGTGTCATGCCGTCCGTGCTGATGGCATTGGTCGGATGGGCAGTGCTGATTCCGACCGGCCTGGCGATGCTCGATCTGCGTATCGGTCATCCCTGGTGGCTGTTGGGTATGATGAGTCTGGTATGGGTGGCGGATATCTCCGCCTATTTTGCCGGCCGCAAGTATGGCAAAACCAAGCTGGCTCCCAGCATCAGTCCCGGCAAGACCTGGGAAGGAGTTGCCGGTGCGATACTGGGCGTGTCGTTTTGCGTTTTGCTGGCATGGAGTTTCAGTCCCTACTCGAAGCATGTTGCATTCCTGCCCACCGTGCTGATGGCTTCCTGGTGCTGGGTGGGCCTGGCGGTTCTCGGCGATTTGTTCGAATCGGCGATCAAGCGCCAGGCAGGGGTCAAGGATAGCGGCGCCTTGCTGCCCGGCCACGGCGGATTGCTGGATCGCATCGATGCGTTGACTTCGACCCTGCCGATCGCCGCGCTGGCGATCCTGTTGCAACATATCGGCTGATTATCCATGCACCGGACCCCGCTTCAGCGCATTACCATTCTGGGTTCCACCGGCAGTATCGGCACCAGCACGCTGGACGTGGTGGCGCGCCATCCCGGCAAATTCAGGATCATTGCACTGACCGCGAACAGCCAGGTTGATCTGTTGTTCCAGCAATGCCGGCAATTCAAGCCGGACTTCGCGGTGATGCTGGATGCGGCAGCGGCCATAAAGCTGCGCCAGCGTGTTCGTGAAGCCGGGCTAGGCACCGAAGTATTGAGCGGGATAGCCGCACTGGAACAGGTCGCGGTGTTGCCGGAAGTGGATGCGGTGATGGCTGCCATCGTCGGGGCCGCCGGCTTGCGTCCTACCCTGGCTGCGGCGCAAGCCGGCAAAAAGATCTTGTTGGCGAACAAGGAAACGCTGGTGATGGCGGGCGATGTATTTATGGAAGCGGTGCGTGCCAGCGGTGCAATCCTGCTGCCGATCGACAGTGAACACAACGCGATATTCCAGGCATTGCCGCGCGGTTACGACGGCAACCTGGCCGCCAACGGGGTGCGCCGCATCCTGCTGACTGCATCGGGCGGCCCGTTTCGCGACACGCCCCTGGTTGATTTGCAAAATGTCACACCGGAACAGGCATGCGCGCACCCCAACTGGGTGATGGGGCGCAAGATCTCGGTGGACTCGGCAAGCATGATGAACAAGGGTCTGGAGGTCATCGAGGCACACTGGCTGTTCAATGCAGCTGCCGATGACATTCAGGTGGTGGTTCATCCGCAGAGCGTGATCCATTCGCTGGTAGAATATGTGGATGGATCGGTGCTGGCGCAGCTCGGCAATCCGGATATGCGTACCCCGATCGCCTATGGCCTGGCTTATCCGGAACGCATTGATGCCGGTGTGGCCCCGCTGGATCTGTTCAAGGTGGCGACGATGAATTTTACCGCGCCGGACTTCGGGCGTTTCCCTTGCCTGGCTTTGGCATACCAGGCACTGCGCACGGCAGGAACGGCTCCCGCGGTATTGAATGCCGCGAATGAAGTGGCGGTGGCGGCGTTTCTCGACCGGCAGATTTCTTTCCTGGCCATTCCTGCCGTGATCGGGGCGGTCCTGGATGCATTGCCGGTCGTTGCCGTTGACAGTCTGGATGATGTGCTTGGCGCGGACGCCGGGGCGCGGGCTGAAGCGCGACAACAAATTCACAAATTGGGCAAATGATTACAATACTGGCTTTTGTACTCGCGATCGCACTGTTGGTGGTGTTCCATGAATATGGGCACTACTGGATGGCGCGCCGCTGCGGAGTAAAGGTGCTGCGTTTTTCGCTGGGCTTTGGCAAAGTGATTTACACCAGGCGTTTTGCCAACAGCGATACCGAGTGGGTGATTTCCGCGATCCCGGTGGGCGGCTACGTCAAGATGCTGGACGAGCGGGAAGACGATGTCGCGCCGCAAGACTTGCCCTATGCATTCAACCGCAAACCGGTGCTGCAGCGCATGGCGATCGTGGTGGCCGGCCCGCTGGCCAATTTCCTGCTGGCAATACTGCTGTATTGGGGCCTGTTTGTGCACGGTGTGCCGGGACTGAAACCAATGCTGGGTGAGATTCCGCAAGGCACGCCTGCCGCGGCCGCGCGAATGCAGGCGCAGGAAACCATACTTGGAATCAATGGCAAGCCTGTACCGAGCTGGCAGGAATTGCATTGGATGTTGATGGAGTCGGTGGTCCGGCAGAATCCGGACGAGGTTAAAAATGGCAGGGTGAAAATTCAGGCGAAGACCGCCGGCGGCGAAACGGTTGATCAATTGCTGGATGTGAGCGGCCTGAGCGCGAAGGATCTTGATGGCGATTTTCTCGGCAAGCTCGGCTTGCATCTCTACCAGCCCGTGGTGCTGCCCGTCATCGGCAATATTGCCAAGGATAGCGTCGCGCAGCGTGCCGGACTGCAGCACGGAGACCATGTTCTCAGCGCCAATGGCGTAGCGATGAAGCACTGGATGGACCTTGTGAATACGATACGCGAACATCCGTCCCAAACCGTGCTGCTCGATGTCCGGCGCGGCGCAACGACCTTGCAAATCAAGGTGGTTCCGCAGGCGGTCGATGAATCCGGCAAGACCATCGGCCGGATCGGCGCGGGACCCGAAGTCGATGAAGCCGCATGGAAGGCGATGCTGGTCGATGTCAGTTACAGCCCGCTGAATGCGCTGATGCAATCCCTGCGCAAGACCTGGGAAACGTCCGCCATCAGCCTGGACATGATGGGCAAGATGGTGATCGGCGAGGTGTCGGTGAAAAATATCAGCGGCCCGATAACGATCGCCGATTACGCCGGACAGTCCGCAAAAATGGGCGCGGTGGCCTACCTGAGCTTTCTCGCGCTGATCAGTATCAGCCTCGGCGTATTGAATTTGTTGCCAATCCCGTTATTGGATGGGGGGCACTTGCTGTATTATGTCGTCGAATTGGTAAAAGGCGGTCCGGTCTCGGAAACGTCATGGGAATTCGGTCAGAAGATAGGCATCGCGCTGCTGGGCACGCTGATGGTTTTTGCAATATATAACGATTTAAACCGTTTTGTTTCAGGCTAAATAATGTACATAAAAAAACTGGCGGGATTGATATTCCTGCTCTGTATCATCTCGCGCGCCTGGGCAATCGAGCCATTCACCGTCAAGGCAATTCGCATCGTGGGCATACAGCGTACCGACCCCGGCGCCGTGTTCAGCTATCTGCCTGTCAAGGTGGGCGACACGATGGATAACGAGCAAGGCGCTGCGGCGATCCATGCCCTGTATGCCACGGGATTCTTCAAGGATGTTAAGCTGAAAGTCGATCGGGGCGTATTGATCGTTCAGGTAGTCGAGCGGCCCACGATAGCCAGTATCGTGATAAACGGCGCCAAGGAATTTCCCAAGGTGCAACTCATGCAGGCGATGAAGTATGAAGGGCTTGCCGAAGCGAAGATTTTCGACAAGGGAGCGCTGGAAAAGGCGACCCAGGAACTGAAGCGCCAGTATATCGCCCGTGGAAAATATGACGTCAAGGTGACAAATATTGTCACTGAACTGCCCCGCAACCGTGTCAGCATCGTGTTCAATGTGGTTGAAGGCGATGTTGCCAAAATAAAGCAGATCAATCTGATTGGCAATCATGTCTACCCTGAATCCCAATTGCTCGGTCTGATGAAACTGAGCACGCCGGGATGGTTTGCCTGGTTCAGCAGCAACGACCAGTATTCCAAGGAGAAGCTGGCTGGCGACCTGGAAACCCTGCGTTCGTTCTATATGGACAACGGTTACCTGGAGTTCAATATTGATTCGACCCAGGTTTCGATCACGCCGGACAAGAAGAGTATCTACATAACGATCAATGTGACCGAAGGCCCGAAATACACCGTCTCCAAGGTGACGGTATCCGGTGATACGGTGGTACCGAAAGCGGAAATAGAAAAGCTTGTGCAGGTGAAAGCAGGGGATACCTTTTCGCGCAAGGCAATGACCGAAACCAGCAAGAAAATCGGTGAACGCCTGGGGCGGGAAGGATATGCGTTTGCCAATGTGAATGCCATACCGCAAATCGACAAGACCAATCATACGGTCGCATTCAATTTTGTAGTGGATCCCGCCAGCCGGGTGTATGTCCGCCACATCAACATATCCGGAAACAACAAGACCCGGGATGAGGTGATACGCCGCGAATTCCGCCAGACTGAAGGCGAGTGGTTCGATGTGGACAAAATCAAGCGATCCAAACAGCGTGTCGACATGCTGAACTTCTTTTCCGAGGTGAATATTGAAACGCCACCGGTACAGGGCGCCGCAGACCAGGCCGATGTAAACATGTCGGTCAAGGAAAAATCGACCGGCAGCATTTCGGTGGGTGCGGGCTTCTCAAGCGGTGAAGGACTGATCCTGACCGGGAGCGTGACACAGGCCAACCTGTTTGGCTCCGGCAATTACCTGTCCACCCAGATCAATACCGGGAGAATCAACCAGATATACTCGGTTTCCTACACCAATCCCTATTTCACCGATGACGGTGTGAGTCGCGGGTTTGACCTTTACAAGCGCAACCTTGATTCGCAAACCACCGCAGTCAGCCAATACTCCTCGCATACCCTGGGTGCCGGCGTGCATTTTGGTGTGCCGATAAGCGAGCAACAGACCATCAGCTATGGTCTGGCGGCTGAAAACACACAATTGGGCCTGTTCACATCCAGTCCGACGCGCTTGATCGAATATGTCAACGTTGCCGGTGCAAAGAGCAACAGTTTGCTGGGAACGATCGGGTGGGGCAGGGATAGTCTGGATAGCGCAATCTATACCACATCAGGGTCGGTGCAACGCGCTACAGCAGAAGTTTCGCTGCCGGTATTCAACTTGCGTTACTACAAGCTGGATTATTTGCAGCAATGGTTTTACCCGGTAAGCAGCAACTTCACCCTGTTGGTCCATGGCGAGGCCGGTATCGCGGGCGGATATGGTGGCGAGCCGTTGCCATTCTTCAAGAATTTTTATGCGGGTGGCCCGGGTTCGGTGCGCGGCTATGAAGCAAATTCACTGGGTCCGCGCGATTCGACGGATTTGGTATTGGGCGGCCCGCGCAGGGTTGTTACCGGAGTTGAGTTGCTGTCGCCCTTTCCCGGGATGGGCAAAGAGCAGTCCGTGCGCCTGAGCGAGTTTATCGATGGCGGTGCGGTTTATGGACCCGGTGATCTGCCGGGCAGTGCCGGAATGCGCTATTCTGCAGGCGTGGCGTTTACCTGGATATCGCCGGTCGGACCGCTGAAATTCAGTTATGCTTTGCCTATCCACAAGCAGCCGCAGGACAAATTGCAAAAATTCCAGTTTACGCTGGGTTCGGTGTTCTGATGACGTGATGAAGCGTTGCATTGGGCCCGGGTGTGACAGGTCGTGGTACAGATACATCAGCAAGGCGTGCGCTGCTGTTGAAAAGGGTTGGAACAAAGTCTGGCAATTTGCCACTTTATATAGATACAGTACAAGATTGATGCAGCCTGCATATGCAGGCGGTTTTCATGATTAAGAGGAGTTGGCAATGAAGACATTGATCAAGGCGGTTATGTTGAGCCTGTTGCTGAGCGCCGGTGTAGCGCTGGCGGGAGACTTTAAGGTTGGGGTGGTGGATACCGAGCGTGTGTTGCGTGAATCCGCGCCGGCAATGAGGGCGGAGAGCAAAATCGAACAGGAATTTTCCGGGCGCGACCAGGCAATCAAGAAGCTGATGAAGCAGGCGAAAGATTTGCAAGCCACGCTGGATAATGATAACGGCAAACTTTCTGATACCGATCGCCGCAACAAGGAGCGCGAGCTGACCGCGATGAATGTGAACTTGCAGCGCATGCAGCGCGAATTCCGCGAGGACTTGAATTTGCGCAAGAACGAAGAACTGGCCATCGTGCTGGATCAGGCAAATAAAGCGATTCAGTCGATTGCCGTGTCGGAAAAGTATGACCTGATTCTGCAGGAAGCGGTATATCGGAATCCCAAAATTGATATTACCGACGAGGTCATCAAAAAACTTGCCGACGTCAAACCGGACAGCAAGGATGGTAACAATTCAGGCAAATAGTCCGGGCATTGCGTATGACTGTCAGCTACCGATTATCCGAGATTGCCGAGCGCCTTGGCGGGCGGGTATTGGGCCGGGCCGAAACCCGCATCTCGCAGGTTGCAACGCTGGAAACCGCATTGCCCGCCCATATCAGCTTCCTGGCCAACAGCAAGTATCGCGCGCAGTTGGACAGCACCAAAGCAGGCGCAGTCATTCTTGGCGAAGCCGACGCGGAAGCCACCGGTTTGCCGCGTATCATCTCGGACAACCCTTACGCGTATTTCGCCAGGGTTTCGGGTCTGCTGAATCCCTTGCCGCAGGTCAAGCCGGGTATAGCGCCCGGCGCAATCATCGGTGCGGGAGCAAAGATAGCCGCAACAGCCAGTATCGCGCCGACTGCCGTGATCGGCGAGGGTGCTACGATAGGCGCGTTCAGCGTGATCGGCGCGGGCTGTTATATCGGTGAAAATACGGTTGTCGGCAACCATGCGCGACTGTATCCGCGGGTGGTGGTATATCACGACTGCCTGATAGGCGATAATCTGATCGCGCATTCCGGTGTGGTGATCGGTGCGGACGGTTTCGGTATCGCGATGGATGAGGGGCGCTGGATCAAGATTCCGCAAATCGGCCGGGTGGTAATCGGCAACGATGTGGAGATCGGTGCCAACACCACCATCGACCGGGGCGCGCTTGACGACACCGTGATCGAGGACGGTGTGAAGCTGGACAACCAGATTCAGATCGCGCATAACGTGCGTATCGGTGCCCATACCGCAATCGCAGGGTGTGTGGGTATCGCGGGCAGCACCACCATCGGGCGATATTGCCTGATTGGCGGCAGTGCGGGAATTCTGGGGCATTTGCAGATAGCCGATCGGGTGGAGATCGCGGCATTTACCCTGATCGGGAAATCCATACACGAAGCCGGCTCCTACGCCGCGATTTTTCCGTTTTCCAAAACCGACGATTGGCGCAGGAACGCCGTACATCTGCGTCATCTGGACGATCTGGTAAAACGCGTCAGGAAGTTGGAACAGGAAATTAAGATCAAGAACCCGAAATTTTCAGACGGGCATCAAATAAAAGGGGAAGACTGATGGGCACGCAGATGGATATAAACGAAATCACCAGGCTTCTCCCGCACCGCTACCCGTTTTTGCTGGTAGACCGGGTGTTGTCGATGGAGCCCGACAAGAGCATCGTGGCGCTGAAAAACGTGACCATCAACGAACCGTTCTTCCCGGGACACTATCCGCATTTTCCGGTGATGCCCGGCGTGCTGATCATCGAGGCAATGGCGCAGGCCGCGGCGCTGTTGTCGTTCAAGTCAATGGGTGCCGGCGCGAGCGACAATTCGGTGTATTATTTTGCCGGCATCGACGGCGCGCGTTTCAAGCGCCCGATCGTGCCCGGCGACCAGATGATCATCAAGGTGTCGCTGATCCGCAGCATGCGCGGTCTGTTCAAGTTTGCCGGGACGGTCGAGGTCGACGGCCAGCTGGCCGCCGAGGCCGAACTGATGTGTACCGTCAAAGCCGTTCCGTAATGCGCCATCCCACCGCCATCGTTCACCCGAACGCCAGACTCGCCGATGATGTCGAGGTGGGCGCGTATTCCGTCATTGGCGAACATGTCGAGATCGGCGCGGGAACCTGGATCGGACCCCATGTCGTCATCGAGGGGCACACCCGCATCGGCAAGGCCAATCGCATCTTCCAGTTTTGCTCGGTAGGCGCCATACCCCAGGACAAGAAATATGCGGGTGAACCGACCCGGCTCGAGATCGGTGACAACAACACGATACGCGAATTCTGCACGCTCAATACCGGTACCGCGCAGGATGCCGGCGTGACCCGCATCGGCAGCGATAATTGGATCATGGCTTACGTGCATGTCGCGCACGATTGCCAGATCGGCAGCCATACCATCATGGCAAACGGGGCGACACTGGGCGGTCATGTGCATGTCGGTGACTGGGTGTTTCTGGGCGGCCTGTCCGGCGTACACCAGTTTGTGCGCATCGGCGCACACGCGATGACCGGTTTCCAAACGCGCTTGTCCCAGGATCTGCCGCCCTATGTCACTGCCGCAGACAATCCGGCGGTGGCGCACGGTATCAATTCGGAAGGATTGAAACGGCGCGGATTTTCCGGCGAATCCATCCTGGCGATAAAGCGCGCATACAAAACACTGTATCGGTCCGGGCTTAGCCTGGAAGATGCCAAAACCGCATTGCAATCACAGGCGGCAGAACATCCCGAGGTGCAGCTGCTGGCTGATTTTCTTGCCGCTGCCTCGCGCGGCATCATTCGTTAATTCCTTACTTTTTAATTCCCTTTTGTTATGGCAGAAAATGTTGTGATCGGAATAGTCGCGGGCGAAGCTTCGGGCGATCTGCTCGGCAGCCACTTGATGGCGGCACTCAAAGCAGCCCGTCCCGACTTGAAATTTGTCGGTATCGGCGGACCCAGGATGAAATCCGCCGGCATGGAAATTTTATTTCCGATGGAAAAACTTGCGGTGAACGGATACGTTGAAGTGCTGCGTCATTATTTTGAAATTGCCGGTATCCGCCGCAAGTTGCGCGCCTATTTTCTGGACAATCGTCCGGATTTGTTCATCGCGGTAGACGCGCCGGATTTCAATCTTGATCTGGAACTGGTGCTCAAGCGGCACGGTATCCCGACCATACACTATGTCAGCCCCTCAATCTGGGCGTGGCGCGGTGAACGCATACACAAGATCAAGCGTGCGGTTTCACACATGCTGGCATTGTTTCCGCATGAACCCGAGATATACCGGCAGGCCGGCGTGCCGGTGGATTTTGTCGGACACCCGCTTGCCGATATGTTTCCAATGCAACCCAAGCGTGCCGAGTTGCGCGAGAACATGCGCATTCCATTGCCGGCCAAGGTGTTTGCATTCCTTCCGGGCAGCCGCCAGAGTGAAGTAAAGCATCACGCGCTCGTCTATATCGAAACCGCCAGGCTGATCCTGAAAAAATATCCCGGCGCGCGATTTCTGGTGCCGCTGGCCAGCCGCGAAACTCGCCGGATTTTTGAACAGACCCTGTTTGACAACGAGGCCCAGGAGCTGCCCATTACCATGCTGTTCGGGCACGCGCAGGATGCGATGATCGTTGCAGATGGCGTGCTGGTCGCGTCGGGAACCGCCACACTCGAAGCAGCCCTGCTCAAGCGGCCGATGGTGATCACCTATCGCATGCCGGCTTTGTCCTGGTGGCTGATGAAGCGTAAGGGCTATCAGCCCTATTATGGTTTGCCCAACATATTGTGCGAGCGCTTCGTCGTGCCGGAGCTGATGCAGGAGGATGCCACGCCGGAAAACCTCGCCCAGGCATTGCTCAATCTGGTTAACGATGCCAATACGGTGGCGCAACTGGAAAAGACTTTCACTGAACTGCATCTGGCACTGCGCCAGAATACCGCGCAGAAAGCGGCTGAGGCCATCCTGCCGTATCTGAAGGATTGACTTGAAAACCGGAATTCAAGCTACAGAGAACACAGAGAGCACAGAGAAAACCAGAAGAATCGACGCGCAAATACCGATCAGCAATTCAATATGTCCATCAAATATGCGTGAAGTGCACGGCCCAAGTCCTCTCTGTGAGCTCTGTGGCAAATTGTTTTTACTGACAGAATGACAGCAACCTTGATTATTTGCGGCGTGGATGAAGCCGGGCGGGGTCCGCTGGCCGGTCCGGTCAGCGCGGCCGCGGTGATACTCGACCCGGGTAATCCCATTGACGGCCTGGCAGATTCAAAAAAGCTTAGCGAACGACAGCGTGACCAGCTCGCCCCGATCATTCGGGAGCGCG
>Ga0307377_10002946_pt1 | contig 19653 bp, 33 predicted proteins | sample TR3MG_FD_202535 | JGI IMG/M metagenome (GOLD analysis project Ga0307377, IMG submission 202535) | Soil microbial communities from Risofladan, Vaasa, Finland - TR-3 | ecosystem: Environmental > Terrestrial > Soil > Coastal area > Acid sulfate soil | place: Finland: Risofladan, Vaasa | collected... | reverse complement strand
TTTCCATCCATCGGCCTCTTTGGGGTCCGGCACATAGGCGTAAGCAGCCGAGGGGTATAGTTTCCCGTCTTCGGGCTTCATGGCCTCCTGTGCCTTCAATAAGTCCAGCACAGCGGTCGCCTCGGCCAGAGCCTCCTGTACCTTCTTCTCATCTTCGCCCTCGGACGATAAGAGCTCCTGGCAGAGTGCCAATATCTTCTTGATCCTGCCGGAATCCAGGAGTGCATTCCGCTTCCCCGTCTCCTGGATTATCTCGGCATAGACTTTCTGTAGGGATTCGACGGGTGTATAGACAGTTTGCCTCTTAACCTTCACCGGCTCACCCAGCGTGACCTTCCCCTCGGGGTCGATAACATACGGTGCCTTATAATCGACACCATCGTGGCGATAGATAATCTCAGCATCAAAAATGTCGACGATCCAGGCGCCCGAGGGATAAGCAGCTTCGGGAGAAGGAACTTTTAACTCCAGTGCACTCTGTAGAAGATTTCTCTTGTCATCATCAGACATAGATTCTTTCATTTTGGTCTCCTCAGCAGGCTCAAAGGTATAATCCTCAATATCATTATCCTTCAGCCACTTTTTAGCTTGGGCAGGAGTGAATTTATCCTTTGGGAAGCGATAGGCTTGAACGGTCATCGTAGTCTCACCCTTAAGTCTTCCCATCACCATTGAAACTCCATCTAATTCCTTCCGCCTGAAACTTTCAGGCTTAAACGCTCCAGGGTCTCTCACTCTTGCGCTATGTTCATTTTCGTATGGCATTATTTACCTCCATTGTCTTGAAATAGAAAGAAACCGCAGACCTTTTACAGCCTGCGGTTCCTCCGTTTAGCTTGGTGGCGACTCTGGAGGGACTCGAACCCTCATCTCCATCGTGACAGGATGGCGTGTTCTACCCTTTCCACTGCAGAGCCATTGGTGGCGGGTCAGAGAATCGAACTCTGTCCTCTGGGTTATGAAGCCAGTGGCTTATCCATTTGCCCTACCCGCGTTGATACCAAAATTCGTTCAGTCTATCCCTATTAACTCCGTTTAACATACTTATGATAAAGCTGCGTTATCTTCTTCTCTGGCATTAAAAACATATCATCGCCATGAACAAGTATCTCATAGTTTTTGATTGAATTGAGTTTTCCCTTTAGTTCCTTCAATGTTTGAGAGACACTTATCAATATGCCTATAGATACCATGAAAAGAATACCACTCAGAATCAATATTGATATCTCGGTTGCCATAAGGTTCCTCCTTAATCCAACTTGATTGTTCTTTCGACCTTAATCAGAGTCGGCTTGCCCGCTCTGAGCTGTATGCTAATTATACCATACTCAATCGGCCAGCTAACCGTTTCTAGCTGCCTCTTGAGCTCCATGTCTTGTGTGTTTTCGAGTTCAATTCTGTCCGTCATTTTATCATCACAGGAGCCAGCGCACAGCGGCAGTTAGGATGCGCAGGCGGCCTCATGTCTCCGCTGGGGAATGGCTTATCTATCGGAATGACTCCGACGTTCCCGTTCTCCTCGCATATCGGGCAGGGGTCGGTGACAATCCATTCCTTGCCGGTCACTCCGATGTCCTTTGCCCTGTCCATAAAGGCACTCTCCAGGGCATCACATGTCTCTGTCCTAGCAATAACTTTCGCTCGGACTCGGCTCATATCGGTAAACTGCTTCCGCAGGTCCCGGGATAACCCTGGTATGCCTCTTTTCTCTTTGATAGCCTTCTCGATTATACCCTTTACCTGTTCCCGGGTCTCATCATTCAATCCCTTGATAAGACTCGCTGTGTGCTTCTGTGCGTAAGCCATCGCCTGACGCATCGGCGGACCCTCATAATAGATGGGCATATCCGTGGTCTTGGTCCTTCCCCACTCCAGCATCTCGGCCGAGCCGCGGAGATAACCTGTAACCAGATGTCCGTTCAGCCTGGTGATTAACGTGTCCTGAAAGGTCCTCAAGATGGGCTCCAAGAAGTCATCAATGTCTGCTGGTAGTGTCATAGTCTTACCTTCTTGACCCTATCACCGTACAGATGCGCCTTTCTCCGGTCTCGTCTATTCATAGTAACTATCTTCCCCCCTGGGAGTCTAACCCGCTTGGTTGGCGAGGGATGAAATCGAGGATCAGGAATATCCTTGATAGACAAGTAATCAGTGCCTTTAGGACTATTCCGATGAAGCAACTTGTCATTCATCATTCCTGTTCCACGTTCCTATAGTAGATTTGCTCCAGGGCATTCAAGTCGATAGCTTGATTCAGTCCCTTGAAATACTGCGACAGCGACCTCTCCATCCGCTTCTCCAGTTTCTCGTTCTTCTCACTCGCAGGATTGGCGGGTATCTCGCTCTCTAAGAGTTTTATCGTCTTGTCCAGTTCGTCTATTAGCTCCATGATAAATCTATCCAGTGAGAGTAACGACGCAACCATGGTATAGCTCAGGCAAAGTCGTAGGATAACTATATTGGGCTTCCTCATGGACTTGTACCCAACCCACACCCCCACACCCATGACAGGTGGGACAGGTAGGGTGAAGGTACAAAGGTATATCTACATCGTGGTTACAAATAGTTCCCTTCCCTTGACACACTGGACAAGTTACTGCTTTCATTTAGCCTCCTTTTTCAATGACTCCCTGAATCGTCTTAGTTGCTTGGCTAGGGCCACGCCGGGATCGCTCTTCGCTTCCTTGCCTAGTTGCTCCAGCACCTCGTTAGCGTTCTGTACCCCTAGGATCATCAGCGCTTGCTGTTGGACATCCTGAGAATCGGTAAATTGAGGGAAGGTCTGACATAGAGTCGACATAGACTGAGCCATGGCAGCGGTCATCTCCTCGGAGATAGCGGGGAAGTCCATATCGACATATTGGTTATCCTCGTTGACCTTATTGTGAGTCAGGATAAGCTGGAAGATATCTTCATAGGCTCCTTGCCAGATGGCTTGATACGACTCGCACATCTTTTGTACCGGCAATTCAACCGTCTTAGCAGTCGCCAAATTGCCTATCGAGATATCGCCAAAATACTGCTCGGGCCAGCCCGTCCCCGCGGCGACTTGCAGTTTGATCTGCCTTCCGTCCTGGTAAGCCTGAGAGGCCCCGGAGTCGGTCTTGATAGGCTGTAGATCAGCGCCCTCATTCTCAACCTCCGTGGAGCCAGCCTTGATTTCTTTTTCATGCAGCTTGGCCTTCATTGCATCGACGGCTGCCTGTCCGCCTTTGGTCTTGAGCTTCCATGCAAACCTGGCTAACGCCAGCATAATGGCCACCCGGGATGCCAGGAACTTGCGGTATAGTTTGATCCATTCCAAGACGGGCATAAGATAAGAATTGCCTCTTTGCCCGAGGTCGTTAATGGCCAGATGATAAACCAGGGCATCATCATTCTTCTGCACGCTCGTTCCTGCGGCATCCTTGCAGGCTTCATTCTTTATATTGGCGAATGAGCGATAGTAGGTTATGCTTGATTTCCCCTGCACATCGACCCATTCCCGCCTGTAATATCGCACATTCTCTATATCATCCGGGTCCGTAATGAATTCCTTGATTTCCAGAGGATCAATGCGCCTTATAGTAGCCTGTCCATTAGAACCCAGGAACACCGCAAGGAATATCTCGCCGTCTATGAGTAGTTTATCCGATGATTTACGCTGTCCTTTGGCTGAGAGCAGAGCCTTATTATTCGGCGAGTCCCAGAAGGTTTTTAGTATCTTCTTGGCCGGCTCGTCCTTCATATTCCATGTTACCCCGGTGCCGAAGGAATAGTCAGTCATCAGAGCTACGGCTCGTCTGCACAGCGGGTCCTTCAATGAATAGAGCCTGGCTTCCTTGACAGCCGTTATGCGCTCCGCAGGCGGGATGACGTTAGCGGTCATTGCCGATAGGTTCATCCAGCCCGCATCTTCGAGCTTGAGCACATCCTCGACTTGCTGCGTGGCTTCTCTCAGTATCTCATCGAATTCAAATAAGGTCGGCATATTATCTCCCTACTTAGGTTTACCCCTCTTGTGCTTCCTGTGCTTCCTGGAGAAGTCGTAGCCTCTGCTACTGAGACAGAAGTGAAATGAAGGCAATCTGACATTCTGAATAGCCATTGCTCCCGCCAACGCTGCCATGAGATAAAGACTATTCTTCATTCTCTTATAATCCCCTTCCTGTTGAACAGGATATACCAGCAGAATCGCCAACGGGTTATCCAAGACCATTTCCTGACCTCGTTGGCATATTCGAGAAAGTTTCGTTTAGTGTATTTCCTGACCTTCTTCGCTATCCTGCCATTCATATCGTATCCAGCCCGAATGCCTTCATGGTATCGTAGATTACAATCTGTTCCTCTTCCTGTGGTTCCAGCTTTCCCACGACTCCGTATCTCCGGCCGTCCATACCGTGGCTCCAGAGATGCGTTGTTTTCTCAGTCAGCTTGCCGTTCTTATCCTCGATGTAGCGGAAGTTCCTCTGTTCCTTTATACAATTCAGAGAATCGGCAGTCCAGTACTGGTTATACTGCCTGACCTTTTGATGCCCAAATTCAACGCTCCCAGGCCCCTTAGAGCACGGTTTGATGTTATACCCTCGCTGGTAGATTTCCTCTATAGATTTAGGTTCAGCACTATCGGCGAGTATCTCGTCGAAGTGCTTGAGGACTCCGAGTTCTTCCATCCTGTCCGCTATATCCTGGTTGGTCAGGCCCCGTTCATAGATCAACTCTTGCGAATACAGGCTATCCCCGATTATCACATTCCTTATCAGGGCGGTCACATCGGTCGAGAAGCCGAAGTCCAGGCCATAGAAAACATCGCCATTAGGTAACTCATTGACCTGATTGAAGACGGGGTAGACAAGCCCCTCAATCTTGCCGAGTCTACCTTCAAGGTAGATATTAGCCCAATTCGGGTCCTTCTCGCCGGTCTTGAGGATCGTCCGAATTACCTCGGGGGATACTACATCAAGGGCATCGCGGTAAGTCGAATGAATATAAGCGTTCTCCGGCTGCCCTAGCCATTGTTCATGCGCCCAGAACTCAGACACCGGATTCCAGTCGGCGAAGGTGAACCTTGATGTCCTGACATCCAACCCTCTGGCCGTCTCCCAGGGGATGTTGTTCGCTTCGTTCAGAAAGAGGATGTCACGCCGCGGCCCACGAACCTTGGCCGGCTCATCAGCCCCGAAGAACTCTATTACTGACTTCCCAAACCTGTATTGTTGCTCTGTTTTATTATACCGGGGATTATTTTCAAAAGGCTCATTGATTATACGAAAGAAGTCCCTTATCGCCCCTCGCTTTAGATGGGGCAAGGATTCACTCACTATGGAAGTTGTCAGTGGCTTCTTGGCTTCTTCCGCTATGTAGATTAAGAGTTGAAGGATTGACCACGTTTTGCTCGATGCAGTCCCACCCTCATTTAATGCCCTTCTTTTCCTACGCTGATAAGCCGAAAGGTTATCATCAAATACTCTAGTCGTCAGCAACTGTGTGAGGCTCAATGCCTTGTGCTATCTCCTCTAATAGTTTTTTGGTGTTCTCAGACCTGACAATTATCTCTAGGTGCCTATTATCTATGTTCACTGTGGCACCATCTTGATAAATCTTATCCATCTTATTCAATAGGTCGATCGCCTTCATAGGATCGTGAAGTTTCACGGAAGTGTGAACTGTGGGCTTGGAGCCGTCATCGTCATATTCAGTCCGGGAATGTATCTCTTGAATGGCTCCGCCGTGAGGCGTCTCTTCTCCGATATTCACCCAAGAGCCGTCTTGCCCTAGTTCCATGAAGTCGGTGAGTTTGGCCCGGGCTATACCGGTGAGCCTTTGTTTCCGCTCCATGACCTTCATCACCGAGTCATCCTCAACCCTTTGCCGTAGTTCCTGAATACGAACTTGGATTTTAGTATTATTTAGTAGCTTGGGGGTATTGTTGGCACAATACTTAGGTGAATAGCCAGCTATCAGGGCCGCTTCGGTAGCATTGCCCAATTCAAAATACTTGACACAGAATGTCTCCTGCTTTTGCGTAAGTCGTTTTCCCATGTCATCCTACAAGCCTCTCGATCAATATGCCTATGATCAGACCCCACGTCAGCCGGCCGAGTGCCAGACCGAACTTGTAATACCACGCCTCGCGTGCAAGTATGGAATAAAAGTCCGTGTCCTTATAATTCTCTGTAGTCTCCTGGATCGTGGGGATCTTCTCCTCTCTATTAAGGGCGGCACCATCGCCCCACCCCGAGGCGATCATGTGCCATTCGTCCCACGACAGTTTCAGCCCTTCCCAGGCACTCTTCAGGCTGATCACTTGGCTAACTTCTTAATGCCCGTACCTATGACGGGCAAGCCCAGGATGCCAGCGAAGATACCACCGGCTGAATAGGCGAAATTCATCTCGCCTAGTGCAAGTGCCACTATGCAAATGCCTGCCGAGCCAATTAGCCCTGCTACTTTGACTGCATCGTTCATGTTAACCTCCGTAAAGTATTTCTGATTATGCTGAAAGGCGGGAAGGCACAGCCCTGCGGCTCTCCCCCATTGCCTGATATCTGTTCCAAATAATAATCGAGCAATTCAACATCCAGCGGGGATGCTTCGCCCATCCAGGCGTTTCGGTTATCGACGATCCCATACGCTTCGTCTACCCGCGCATCCCAGAACTCCCAGGACATCGGCTGCTGCCTACCCCAGGTTGTGCAGGTTATCCCCAGCTCATCCGCTTCGTAGACATGAAGATAAACTCCATGCCCGCCCCTAAACTCGCCATCATTGCCCGTCAGATGCCACGGCTCATCAGCGTTGAATTGGTCAATGTCTTTCTGATAGACGCGCATCCCGAGATTCACGCCCCCGAGAAGGTGGATGCAATGACGGACCTCGTCGTGGTTCTTCCAGTCCACCGAGGCAAAGGCATAGATCGTGTAGTTCTTACCGCCGACCGGCCAACCTGCGTTTCTCCACTTATTCAAACTCAGGAGAAGAATCAGGCCCCGGTCCGCCCCACCCGTTTGCTCGAAGTATTCGTCAATGACCTCCTGGTCCGTGATGTCTATCTGTGTTCCCTGCTCGAATTTCTCGAACCTGAAAGTCTGATGGGCCTGTGCCGCAATGACGCAGTTGCCATACTGGTCGTTGGCAAACATTCGATTGTTATCTATCCCGCCGAGAGCCTCATCCACGTCATAAGACGAAGGCAACGGGGGCAGTAATTCCTTCTTAATAATAGACGATAGCCGGATGGTCCTTGCGTCTATTTTTGCCGGCAGTTTGCCGAGTTTTAGGTCTATCATATATTCCCCTTAACGAGAGAAGCCTGGTTTCCCAGGCTCCTACACATAGTTGATCCGCTGTTGTCAAGTATAAAAAGTCAGTCGGTTTTTGTCAACTCTTGGCTATGGTCCTATCACATCACTCTCAAGTTGGACGTCACTTCAAGCACCACGTTTTACGACATTTTTATCGCTTTTCCCATGGTATCTCCTGTCCTTCCCCCATGCCGAAAAGCTCCGATCCTTCCGCCTCCATCCCTTGACATACATCAGCACTTCCCAGGCCTCATCATCCAGGGTTTGCAGCGTCTCACCGGCTTTGCATTGAGCCACTAAGAGCTTCCCCTGAGTATTTGTTGTTTCTAGCCTCTTTTCGACCTCAGCGATTATAAGTGCCGGCTTCACAAAATAGCCCTCTTCACTGATTTGGTGTTTTCTCGGTTCTTCCAACGCACTATACCGGGGAGGCCACTTCCCAGCATGTAAATAGTCGGAGTTTGCCAGAATCCAAACAACTTGAAATGGACAAAACCTCAAGTGTGCGAATAGATAACCACCTTCTGTGCCTATGCAACTCCGCCAGTCCTTGCACCGCCGGCAGTCCAGGTCAGGCATATTTCTGCTTACCTCTCTTGTGGTTTCGATGCTTGTTAGGGATTTGGTTATAGCTCCTGGTATTGCCAGTCAGGTGTAAATTGAGCCACCTAGACTGGCAAGCCGCCTGCACTGCCGCCACCATCGTCATCAGACTTGTTGTATTCAATGCCCCCTCGGCTTCTGCCGCATCAGCTTGTCTATCTCCTCTAAGTCCTCAATCTTCGTCTCCCATTGAATCGGTTGGTCACCGCGCTCCGGTGGTATGAACTTCTTGCCGAACTGTAATTCGTAATACTCGACCAACTTCTGCTGGTCACCAAGCTTTAAGCAATGCCACAAAGTAGCCATCGTCGTAACAAAAAAAGAGGTGAACCCCCAGGTTTCCCCGGTAAAGCTCGCCTCCAGTTCCTATGCTGGTCAGCTGATTTAGCTTAGCTTTTTATCCATTGCTACTATTCTATCAAATCGCACCAATTCGGTGCCGAGTCCATCTTCAGTAACTACTACGACTTTCATGGGCTGCCCATCCACAAACTCAAGTTCCTTAATCCTGCTATGGGGATGGTTCATCCCCCAATCCAACAGGGCTTTTTGTGCTTTGGTGAGCTTGCAGTCTATCAGCTTTACGCCGTCAAGCATTTCGCTCCCTTATTTACGAAGCAGGGTGAGAATCCTTTGGCGACAATGCTCAAAGCCTATTCTTCGTGGGTTAAATCCTGTGTCTTGCAGAAATCTATTTTCAGGATACGGATTCTCCACCTTCTCTATCTCCCCGCTTATCAGGGAGAGGATTTGGTCTTTTAGACACTCGCCGCATAGGGGATTCCTCACGAAGGGGCTATAATGCTTACCACCCTGCTCGTATGGCGAGTATGGGCAATCTTCCTTGCGTGGTCGCTTCCGGATTAGCTCATCTATCTGTTCTCTCATTTCACCCCCTATATTTAGTGTTTTCTCAGCTCGTCAAACCACTACATGTAGTGTCTTGATGGAGTTCCAGACAGTAGTGCTCGGACATGGTAGCCGGCTCCTCAGAATCCTTGCTATCTCCTCGAAGTCGTCAGGTTTCCATAGATAAACCTCCTGGCCACACGCTGTCAGTTCGTCCAGCCATTCTCGCTGACTGTCCGATACCTTGCCCTTCTCGGTCTTGAGCTCAGCATAGATCACGCGCCCCCTCACCTGGCACGCGAGAACAAGATCAGGAAAGCCCCGCGGGGAATGTATGCTAGTCCAGGAGAACGACATCTTCCATCCGAAGAGCTTGGCCAGGTCCCGGACTTGCTCGCGCAGGTCGCGCTCGGTGACTACTATCCTGAAGGTCTTTCTTATTACCATTCTTAGCTATCGAGTCGGGGCATCTCCTGTCTTAATAAGAATCCCCCCAATCCGTCATATTCTCCTGTCATTCTTGCCCAATCTGGTATAAGCCCTCGCTCTGTTTCGTGCCAGAGTAATGGCCTCAAGTTATCCTTCAGGAACACCCGGACGCGGGCCTTATCCGCGGCCTCGACGATCTCCTGGACCCACTCAACCTTCGGCAGCTTGTCGGGCTTTGTCTGTGCACCGATGATGAGCCAGTTCAATCCACGAATACGAAGGTCGAAGAAATTAACTCTATCCAGTAATGGCTCAACACTGATGTACTTTATCTTCGCCTCTATTCGGTCAAGGTATAGATTAGCCCTTTGGAACATCTCGCCATTAGTAGCCGTCACCCCGATAAAAACATTTGGCGGGAACGAGCTCCACCGGGCGAGGTTCTGAGGCTGCTTGGTGAGGAAGATGAAGGTGTGCTCGGGGAAAAGCATGACCTTCTCGAATATATCCTCCATCCAGTCAGTGCGAATCCAATCCCCAAATAACTCCATTGTTGAACCAACGAATATCCGAGCTGGCTTTTCAGGATTGGGGATATTCAACATCCCTGCATAGCGTATCTCAGGATTCCACTTGAACCGCTGGTACATTCTCCGGGCATAACAGTAAGGGCAAGCCACCGGGCAAAGTCCTTTGACCGGATTTATCGTGTACCCCAGGCTGCCATCGGGATTCTTGACCCACTCGATCTTTGTCTTGTTCATTGCTTAGTCCTCCTTTCGTTGCCCTATCTCTGCGTTACAGAGGAATTTCAGCTTCTCTATCGGCTCCCGGTAGATTGCTCTTTCTCCGCCTTTGCAGCGTTATGCCGAGCTATCATCCGCTCATTCTCCGCATCGATCTCGGCACACTCCTCTGGCGTATATTCTCGGCGCTTCTTTCGCTTCGCCTCTCGATAGGGCTTCTGCCGGTCATACTCAACATCCTTGCCGAAGCGTTCCCAATTCTTCAAGATGCCGGCCACATATACCCAGGTTTTCTTATTGCGTTTTACCCCTTCCCGGATAGCGTCGATGACCCATTGGGCGGTAAATCTGATAACGGCAAGCTCAATCTCGTTCTCCATGTCCTCGCTGAGAGGCCCGATAGTCCTTTCGTAAGCCTCAACAACATCTTCTTTTGATAAACTACTACTACCTTCTTCTTCTCTTATCTCTTTCTCTATTCTCTTATCTCTTTCTCGTGTTGTACTTTTGGTTGTAACTTCTGGTTGTAACTTTTTGTTACTACTTTCGGGCGTGTTATCACTCGTATCTTGAGGCTGGCGGTATACCCTTTGCCTGTTATACTCTGACTGGTATTTTGACCAGTTTATGATGGCAATTATGTTGCGGTTTTTGACGCAGACCCTATCGGTTTGTATGAGTTTTTTCTTGCAGGCCACCCATTTTTGAACAGAAATTTGCAGCAGGTCGGCTAATTGTTTGTCCAAAAATCCCGCCTGGTCGGTTATTTTTATCTCCCCGGAATCACCATACTTACCGGAGCCGGCCAATACCAAGAGGTCAACCCAGATACCGCGGAGCTCCGGCGTTTCATCCCGGATAGAGCCGTTCAACCAGCGGTCGCAATAGATTTTTATCCAGGTTCTACTACCCATTTGGGATACCTCTCATCATGGCTAACTCCTTCTTTAACCTTTGTGCCTCATGTTCGTTTTCCTGGGGAAGACTCGTATGATCATGTCGCTTTGAACACCAAAATATCTTCCTTATTGAGCACCGGCGCGTCAGGATACTTCTGCCGATAAATGGTCCGCCAGAAGGATTGACTCGTGAGTTTCCGATAGTGCCTTTCAACGAACTGGAAGCCGGCTTGCTCGCAGAGTTTTATCGTGTCGAGGTCCAGCCGGATCTCCTGCTTCTCCCGGATGAAGTTCTTGGTTACCAAGATCATCAAGCCCTGGGGCCTCAGCGCACGGCAGCACCCTTGATAAACCTCTAGCATAGCGGAGAGATAGGATTCACCCTTGAGGTTACCGATGTTGTCAGGTCGTGAGCTGTAAAGGTTTTCTGTAAATTGCCCCATACTGGGTTGCTTATGCTCTAAAGCACATTTTGTTGCCTTCCCACCATGCCCTCCACCTTCCTCATACGGCGGGCTTGTAATTACACAGTCTATGTTGCCATAGGGGAGATTGCCCAGGTTGCTCGGGTCCGCTGAATATCCCTCTCCCACTGAGGGATGGTGTTCTCGCCCATACCGTGCTGATGTTGGGTCATTAGCAAGACGTTCCCAAAACGGAGAACGGCTATTACCACTGGCACCTGTCTCCGCATAAGGTGGCGAGGTCATAATGACATCGGCTAATTTGCCGTAAGGGAGATTGGCTATATTCTCTGGGTTTGTCGGGTTGTTATCTTCTCGATTCGCCCAAGCTTTCCTACCCTTCATGCCTTTACTTGTAAGGTCTTTTAGGCCGTGCTTTTTATCAAACTTCGCCTCACTAAAAGGCGGCGACGACACAATGACATCGGCTTGGTAGCCACGACTAATACTCAAGTCGCCGTGCTTCGGGTATTGCCCCGACTTCTCCCTGTCATAACTAGCCTCTTTGCTTCTGTCCCTGGCTGCCGTGTCCGCATAAGGTGGACTCGTAATCACCACATCGGCCAGCACACCAGGCAGCTTCCTGGCATCGCCTTGCAGGATCGTCGCCGTTCCCATTGAGTAGCCCATCTCGGGACCCAGGGTTTGAATCTTAGTCCAGTTGTCATTCTGCATCTGGACAAACTTGGACTCCAGTTCAACCATAATGACATGCCTCCCCATTGTGCAGGCTATGAGTAGCGTCCCCTGGCCAGCCATCGGGTCGAGTATCACGTCCCCGGGCTTGGAATACTTCTCGATTAACCAGCGCTGCAAGGGCAACATCATCTTAGCGGGGTGAGCGAATGAGCCAGCGCTGAAGTATTTGTCCCTATGCTTCTTATCTGCTCCGAAAATTATCTCTACCATTTACCTGTTGTTGCCTTATTCGGTCTCCTCGCCGTCGTAATCTTCACAGTTACGACACACGCTGCTCGACATTCCGCCGAGTACGCCGATCACGGGAAGGCCCGGGATCTTCCTCTTGCCCATGACCTTGAACGTGTGTCCCCGCTTGCAAAGGACAGTGCTGCCGGCCACGATGCCATTCAGGCAGTCGTAGGTCAGCCGGCGCTTCCGCCGCGCCTCCCTCCTGAGTATTGTGAGCTCGTTCACTTTGGGTCGCTTAAACCACTTGTCGCTTATCATTCAGCTCGTCTCCTCTTCCATTCTCAAAGGTATGTCAGCCTCAATCTTTAACGTGAAAATCCCAATTCATGTACTTGCGCAGTGCCTGGGTTATGTCATGGTCACCGTATTGTAGGATCTCATCGACCAACAGAGTTTTATTGTTTCCGAGGGCTGCGGCCCAAATTCGTTGCAGGTCACTTTCTGTTTGCTCAAGCAAGATTGCCCTGAGCTTCTCTCTTGTCATGTCGGCCATCTTATTCCTCCCCTTACATTGTTTCAGGAATGTTTCACTACTCGGCGGGGCGGGTGAGACCGAGGACTTCTCACCATATATCGACCTAAGCCTCATTGCCCCAGTCTGCGGTGGGTTTCCTCTGTTCGCCCCGCCAAGTCCGGTGCTGGCTCGGTTAGGTTTCACTTCGTCTCAAACTACCGATATATTTCCCTTCCGTTAGGGGAGGAGACACCAGCACTCTGCCAGCCAGCGAGCATACCCTAAAGCGAATCCTCGCAGTTCTGTCCTAACCTCACGATTTCGGTGGCTGGGATTATTCAGTTATTAATGCCCAGATGGTCTGCATTCTTTTGTAACTACCGCACCATGAGCTTGGGCAATGTGCTCTTCAAGATACTTAATTCTGTCTCTGAGACCAGCATTTTCCTTTCTTAGTACCTCATCCTCCTTGCACATTTCCACTAGTTGCATTGTTGCCTTGTCCTGTGTCTTGTCCTGTTGTCCTTCGTCCATTTATACCTCCTTGAACTTACTGAATTTCATCTACATCTAATGCTCCGCGGTAGCGGGCGGTGATGAGTCCCCCACTACCATCAAAAAAGGAGAAGAAAATGAAAAGGTGGTAGTAGTCATTCTCGGTTAGCCGCCTACGGCTGCCAGCTCCTCTGCCTGGTCCGGCATGTCCAGGGATAACTGAGCGCTGCCAAATGTAACCTCTACGTCATGCCCTGCTCTCAAGGCATAAAGCACCGTCTCTAATCGTGCCGGTGTGCCCTCGTATTCTATCGTGACTGAGGTCATCAGGTGGCGATCGACGACCTCGCCTTCTACCTTCTCCTCGACCATCTTGACCTTTGCCTCTAGCTTGCTCGTACTGACCGTTGCTCTAGTGTCAGCCATGGTTCCTCCTTCTATCTTTGGTTTATATTGGTTAATAATATGGTCAAATTCACCCTTCTTAACCCCTTTGGCAATACACCCCATACATATCCCGCTTTGAGTAGCCCCACCTTTCCCACATCGTTTGCACTTAGCATCCAGGTTCACCCTAAACTCGGCTTCAGCCATCGGTTCCCCCTGACTCTTCAGGTTCGCCTTCCTCAAATTGCTCACAGTCGCAACCTTCAGCGAGACATTCTTGCTCACCCTCTGGAGCATCCATAGCGTGTTCTTCTTCGATATGGCCGCACTTACAGGTTCTAAAAAGCTCCACTTTCAGCCTCCTACATAAACCGGTTTGCCTGTTGTCTCCTGCACCCTTCGCTTGAACAGATCTGCGTCAGAGTTGTTATCGCTCAGATGTAGCAGGTAGATCTCTTCGACCGTGCTCAGGTTGTTTGCACGCATTAAATCACACAAGGTTTCGAGTGCCATATGTGAGCTTAGTAATCTAGTTCTCATTGCCCTGGCTACCACTCCCTTCTTTGTGTTCTCACGTAAAATATCCTCTGAGAAATTACAGCCTATCGCTATGGTGTGAAGATTGTTGAAGCGATATTTTAGGTAAGGAGTATCTATTGCAAACAAACATCGTTCCCCCACCTCATTTGCCAAGAGAAAACCAAGATTGCCATCGATGTCATGCGGTGTGTCGAATGGCATTACCCGCCATGTCCCCAGTTTAACTTGCTCTAATGGTCTTAAGACATGAACCCTGTGCCCAGTCAAACCAAGGTGACTGATAGTTTCCTCCGATGCCCAAAAATCTATGCCTGCTTTGATTGCTCCCACTGCCCCTCTAGAATGGTCTGCATGGGAATGTGAGCATAAAATTGAGTGAATAGAAGACGTCTTGAAATTCAATGCTGCTATCGTGTCTTGCCAAGATAAACCGCATTCGAGCATAAGTCTGGTCTTACCATCTGAGACAGTATAGAGATTGCCCTTACTACTACTCTTATAAGATTGAAAGTCGACCAACTTCGGCCTCCAATGTTTTTACTTGCTGCTTTAGTTTTTTGACTTGCCCTTCAAGTAACCGAATGGATTCTCTTAAAGTGTTTTCAATGATACGGGGGCTATGATATTGTGTCATTGTAAGAAATAGATTTTCAGGGTATCTATTATCTGCCTTAACCCCATTTTTATGGTGGATTATCTCCCACTTTTGTAAGCATCTGCCTAAAGCCTGGGCTACTATGAGCCGATGCTCAAAAACATACCCTCTAGAGTTCGTCATCGGATAAAAGAAGTCATCATGGGAGAGCCAAATGTGGATATAGCCCTGCTTTGTTTTCTTGCGACCACCTTTCCATGTAGGGCTTTTATTACCCCTTGACCTTTCACTTTGTTCAGCTTTATATTCTGGCGTATTCATAGCACATGGATGGCAGAGCACACTCACTGGTTTATCCTTGTGTATAATTACCCATCGTTCCTTGCCGCAACCCTCGCAAGCCTGCCAGATAAATCTATAAGTTCCTTTATGCCCTATTTCCCTTGCCCTTCTGATTTCTCCCAATTCCGGCATCACACTCTCCTAAAAAGAAGCCCTCTCTAGAATCCTGGTTTATTCTCATAAGCAGCTCTGATTCTTACATAGCAATCTGCCGGGCTTTCCGTTATCTGTGTGTGGCTAGAAACTCCGAGCTCGGCCAGCACTTGTTCTTTCTCCAAACGGAAGTCGTCGTGACATGCGTTCAACATAGCTGCTATTGTTACGAGGCTCGCAGGATTACGGCTCGGCTTTGGTGCCTTCGGCTTTGGTGGCTTCTCCACGACAATCTCTACCGGTTCCTCGACAATCTCCCCGGTCTCCGGGTCCGCGGTGCCTGGATCCACGTCAAGCATTTCCTGATTGCCCTTTTCCTCGATCTCTTCCTTCAGTTCAATAACAACTAGCTCTTCGTCCGAGCGGTTGAAATGCTCCAGGAATAGATTAGAGTCAGAGCTAGAGTTGATCAGGGCCTTGCATGCCCGGTTGGTTACGGTGCGCTTCGCCATTTCTTCAGGGAATTGGGAATGTGGTGAATCAGGCGACTCCGGGTGCGCCTTCGATTTAGTCCATGCCTTCTTGATCTGCTCAATGGTCATAATCTCGGTGAACGTCGGCTTGCCGGTGTTGAACTCAATCACACAGTAAGCGGCCACGATAGCCCCTGGCTTGATATTCTCTAGCTTCTGCGTGTGCGTCACTACATTCTTCCGGTTGTGAGAGATCGCATATTTAAACTCGTCGTCTTCATAGACGACCTCTGACCAAATGTCGCTTGCCCCCGCTACCCTCTGAGCCACCGCCATGGTGCCGAAGTAACTCCGCTGGCACATCAGCTTTTTCCCGTATGCGATGAAGTAGCACTGGTCCTTGCCCGGGTTCAATCCCTGGACGGCCATGTCGAGAAGGGCATTTGCTATACTCGCCTGGGTACATGCCTGGAGAACCGGGAGCTTATCCTTATCGACTGTTTCCTGGAGCGCCAGCCATGCCGACTTTAACGCGTTCTCGACGCTGTAGTTCGCGGGTAGTACCAGCTCCCTCTTGTCCGTGTACTCTCGCAACTGTGTACTCACGAGTGCCACCATGTCATAGGGCTTCCCTACTGTCGTGTCCTTTTTGTCCTGTCCTGTTTCTGTCATTGTGTGTTTCCTCCCTTTTGTTATTTCTCGGTCTCGCCTGGCAAGAGACTCCAGTTATCGACTCTATTTCTCGGTCTATATCGCTTAACCCACTTCATAGATTCGAGACCTATCCTAGTTGCTTTTTTGGAAAGGTGAATAGGGCTAAGGGATTGAGTTTCTATGGCCTTTTCGTATTCCTTGATTGCTACTTCTAGTCTCATACTCCCCCCTTTTTATACCGCTATAGCTTCTTTTGCTGCTTCGATTCTCAGTACCTTGTCGGCCTCGCTCACATATAGCCTGATTTGCTGCCCCGTCGTCTGTAGCAACTGTGTGACTGCCTCAGCGTTATCTATCCATATCGGAGCGACAAATTGGTAATGCTCGCTCAGGGTGTTGATAATGTCGAGCCCGATGTTTATTCGTGCCGAGTTATTAAGCGCCGAGCTATACGGAATTCCGAGATACATTGATTGGCAAACTTCCTCGACCCCACCGTTCACTAGCTGATCGAATAACTTAAACCTTGCCATATCGAAGCGGCTATTTATCCTGTCCTCGAGCAGACTGACCTTTGTTCTAACAAACTGCTCGGTGAGGTATAGTTCCCTATCCAGCCTCTCGAATTCCTCAGCCAGCGTTCTTTCCTCAGACTTCAATTCCTCAATGCGCTGTAGGCCGAGTTCGCGCTGGTAGACCTGAGCTATTGTTGATTCAAACTCGGCTATCCTTGCATCCAGGGCAGTGAGGCTCTGTCTCATGGCCTCAACCGCCTCCGTGTTACCAGCCTTCAGCTTTTCAATGTCCAGCTCTATGTCGGTTTTCCGTTGTGTCAATTCAACATAAGCGGGGTCGGCGGGCAGTTCTGCTCCTTTACTCTCTAAGGTTTTGATGGTAGCCCTGGCGTCGTCAATCTCTTTGTTCAATTTAGTGAGACGCGCTTCGTCGTTTGTATTGACCAGTTCAAGTTGCCGAATCTCGCTGCGCAGCTCCTCAATCCTTGCCTTAGCTGAAGTTCCCTCGGCAGTAATTGATGTTAGCTTACTTGCCTTCTCCAGATTAAAGGCAGTCGTGGCCAGTCCCCTGGCTGCCTCTACATATTCCGGCAGTAATAATTGACCACACGCAGGGCAGGAATCGGAGTGTTCAAAGGTAAAGGTTTTAGAGTTGGCTATACTCCAAGCCTGGCGAAACTCAACGAGTCTAACTTCAAACTGTCTTATGAGCCCCTGGCACTCTTCTATCTGGCGCCCATGCATCGCCATAGCGGAACCAACCTTTGCCCGTTCATCCTCTAGCTTTCTCAATACTACCTTCGCCGCTTGCGCTTCATTGGCTGTTTTTGTCCGCTGTTCAATCTCGGCCTTTAATATCTCGGCCTGAACCACCCTTAGCTCCTTTGTCGCTACTGCCACTCCGCCGCCGGCTTCGAGATTTGCAAGCTCCTGGGCCTTCGCGGTGCGCACCCCTCTCGACTCCTCGAGCTCTTTTCTCAGGCCAGTCGCATCGATGACCTCGGGCAATCCCCGCTGAACCTCACTGATGCGCACAGGGATCGTCTCTATATTTTTGTTGATCTCTGTGCGCCGGGCCGCTATGACCTTGCGGTGGTCCTCGAGCTTCCGGCCATTTAGAATCTCAGGTAGTTTTGCCAGCTTAGAATCAGCGGCTATCACGTCAGCATCACTCAGGTCGCCGCATACCTCCAGGAGAATCCTTCGGCGTTCCTGCCAGTGCAGCACTTCGTTGAAATGCCGGGGATTGGTGAGTAGCCGGAAAGCGTCCTCATCTACGATGCTGGCGATCCTGGCCTCGTACTCATTCCGCTTAACAGGTACACCATCGAGGAAGTAGTTTGTGCTGTGGCCGGTAAATAGCTTCTCAGCAGAGCCTCTCCGCTTGGTCCATGTCTCGCAGTAGACTTTTCTTAGATTGAGTTGGCATCCGTCAAGTTCCAGCACACCCTCAACCTCATGCTCTAATCCGTGGATCGGCTGCCCGTCTGCTCCGAGTGTCTTGATTTCAAAGTCCTTCCGGTTGGCCGAGTCTTTGTCGAACAGGAGCCAGCAGAAGGCATCAAAAAGAGTTGTTTTACCGGCAGCATTCTCACCATATATAGACAAACTATTGCCATTAGATTCCACAATAAACTTACGAATGCCCTTGAAATTAGTGAGTTGCAATCGCTGCAATTTCACGCTTACCTCCTTTAATGGGATAAGTGAAAGCTTTTTCAATATCCCAATGGCTAAGTCTATAGCGGAGCAAACTTGATCCAATCCCTAATATGTCGCTCCACTCAGCTAACGTCTTCATTTCTCCGCGAAAGGTGATCGGATGATTGTTGCTCTTATTTCTGGATTGGGTCGATGTAGACACCCACCGGCAGTTCCCCGGCTCATAATTGCCGTCGTTGTCTTTGCGGTCAATGCTGAGATTGTCTTCGTATCCGTTCATCACTGCCCACCAGTGGAAATATCGAAACGTCAACCACTCTTCACAGATTGTGACCCCTCTCCCTCCGTATCTCTTATAATCATCGGTGTTGGGGTCAAAACATCTTTGCTTCATCCTGACCCAGATGTTATAGAGACGAGCCTTGTTGCCCCTTTTGGCAAAACCGTGCTTCGTATTGCGCCTCAATAATGCTTGCATCTGCTTGCCAGTCCTCATCGGTTTCCTCCCTTAACTAAACCTCATTCCTTTCCGTCTCTTTTCTCTTTGGTCCGAATTGCGAGTCGATTATGCGCAACATCAGTAGGCACGAACCGAGCCAGCCAATACCGATGCCCCCAATCAACATCCCCACCATCTCTATTGTCATTTGTTTACCTCCCTCGTAATGCTTGCCGGGCGACCTTCAGGATGTTCTCAAGTGTTACCCCTGTCTGCGAAAATCTGGCTATGACTTTCTTGTGTAGCCTGAGTTCCAGGACATGATCATCCTGTTCGACACTCAAGCCTTGCTGTTTCCATTCCTCGGTGATACAATTTGGATTTATCAATTCCTTTACCCCCCGGGACCAGAAGTGATGAGGTCACCCCTGGTCCCCTCTTGTATTTGCTTATGGCCGGTGGACCTCCGGCTTAGAGTTCCTTTTTCTCTGCCAATCTGCCTCTGTCATAGCCAGCCATAATTGCATTACAAAACCATCCTAGAACATCATCCACCTCACATTGAGGAAATCGCTTGCAGAATTCCTCAGACCATCGCTTCCCATCCATTCCCATAGTAGTTAGTAGATTCTCTTTAGCTTCCATATTCACCTTCCTTCTTGTCATCGCTTTATTACCTTCCCTGACTTTCAATTCCTGTGTAGCCAGGACACTAATTGCCATTCCTCTAAATCTCTCTCAAAAATGAGATAGTCAACATCTTCAGTCCCCAGCAACACAACGAGGCCAGTCAAGATAGTG
>Ga0307377_10002945_pt1 | contig 19661 bp, 16 predicted proteins | sample TR3MG_FD_202535 | JGI IMG/M metagenome (GOLD analysis project Ga0307377, IMG submission 202535) | Soil microbial communities from Risofladan, Vaasa, Finland - TR-3 | ecosystem: Environmental > Terrestrial > Soil > Coastal area > Acid sulfate soil | place: Finland: Risofladan, Vaasa | collected... | reverse complement strand
GTCTATTTCCCGGCGCACCCGCGTACGGCGAAGGCGCTCCGGGCGGCGGGCCTTTGGGAACGGCTCGAGGCCGCGCCGCACGTCACGCTGGCCGAGCCCGCGACCTATTACGCCAGCCTGGCCCTTATCCGGTATGCCGCGGCGGTGCTCACGGACTCGGGCGGCGTCCAGCGCGAGGCGTACTTGTACGACGTCCCCGCGCTCACCCTGCGAGACCGCACCGAGTGGCCGGAGACGGTGGCGGCGGGGGTCAACCGCTTGGTCGACGTAGATTCGGAAGCCATAAGGGCGGGCGTAGCGGAAGCGCGCGCGCGCCGGGAAGGTCCTTCGCCCCGTCTCGAGCTCGTCGGCGGACCGGCGCCGAGCGTACGCGTCGCCGAGGCGTTGAGTTATTTAATCCAAGGATAATTCCCGGGGAGAGTCCTTGACGCCCTGCGTTCGTTATGATATCATTCGGGCGCGGGGTGGAGCAGTCAGGTAGCTCGTTGGGCTCATAACCCAAAGGTCGCTGGTTCGAATCCAGCCCCCGCAAATACGAAACGGCCCTTTTGGGCCGTTTTTTATTGACGGCGGCCGGGATTTTGGTCGTTGCAATCTGCGTTAATATATTTTTTAATAGGAGGGGCGAGCCGGCGCGGACCTCTTTGATTTCGGATTAAATCAGGGAACAGGGAAATGGCAAGCAGGTTCAACGAGTGGCTCAACGGTTTATCGCCCGGGCGGCTGAGTCTGGCGTTGGCGGCCTCCTTCGCCGCGGCGCACGGCGTCTACTATTTATGGGGAATTCGTTTCGACGACACGCCGCTGCTCTGGTTCTGGCAATATTCGGACCCGCAGCTTTTAAAGGTTAAGTTACTCGAGAGCGTTTTCTATATGCACAGCCAGCCGCCCCTTTTCAATCTTTTCCTGGGGGCGGTTTTAAAAATCACGGCCGGCGACGGCCGGTACGTCTTCCAGGGCGTTTACCTCGCCGCGGGCTTAACGCTCTACCTCTCCCTTTTTTGGCTGCAGGTTAAGTTGGGCGTCTCGCGCGGCCTCGCGTTTGCGACCAGCGGCCTCTTTATGCTGAGTCCGTCGTTCATCTTGTACGAGCATTGGTTGTTTTACACGTTCCCGGTCGCCGCGCTATTAACGCTGTCGGCGTTTTTATTTTACGAGTTGGTAACGACCCGGCGGGGCTGGGCCGCCGTCGCCTTTTTCGCGACTTCGTTCCTGGTCTGCGGCGTACGGCACGTCTTCCACTTGGCGTACTACGTCGTAGTCGCCGGGGCCGTCGTTGTCTTGTGCGCCGGTGCCCGGAAGAAGGTCCTACTCGCCGCGGCCGTGCCGTTCGCGGTCCTGTTCTCCTTTTACGCCAAGAACTACGTACTCTTCGGCCAGTTTTCCGCGAGCTCGTTGGGCGGAATGTACTTGTGGGAGATGACGGGGTACTTCCTGTCGCCCGAGGAGCGGGCGGCGCTGGGGGCGGACGGGAAGCTCTCGCCGGTCACGGCGGTACCCGCCTTTTCGGAGCTGGGGCGGTATCCGCCGGCCTTCGCCGAGGATACCCGGTTCGCCGGCGTCGACGCGTTGACGCAGCCGAACAAGTCGACCGGCCCCAATAATTATAACCACCTGGCGTACGTCGCCATTTCGCGCGTTTATATGAAGGACGCGCTGGCCGTCGTCAGGTATCGCCCTCGAGCGTACCTCCGGGGGTTGCTGCGGTCGTGGTTCATGTATTTTCGATCGAGCAGCGACTACGCGAGCGGCGTGCGTTTCCTGGACGAGGCCGGCAACCAGAGCAGGATTTCGTACGTTGAACGCTTCTACGACTACTTCTTTTACGGCAAGGTTCCGCTCGGGCCGCCGCTGACGAGGGTATTCGCGCTCTTTAATCTTAAGTGCCCGCCGTACGCGTATTTGTATCTCGTGATATGGTTGCCCCTTCTCGTCTATTACGGCTTCAGGTTGGTGTTGAAGCGGGACGCCGCGGCCGCGGCCGGCCTGTCGCGGGAACAGCGGCTGACGGCGCTGTACGTATGCTTCAACGTAATCTACGTAGCTCTGGCGGGCACCATGTTCAACTGGGCGGAGAGTAATCGCATGCGGTTCTTGTCGGACCCGCTCTACGTGGCGTTGCTGGGCGTCTTCGTCCAGCATTTCCTGGTTCGCAACGTCCGCGCGTCGTTGGGCAAGTAGCCGCGAAGGTTTACGGGAATGGTGCGGTCGGCTTTAAGGGAATCGTGGGCTCGGCTCGAGCGGTGGCCGCCGGCAGCGACGGCGGCCGGCCTCGCCGGCGTCTACGCCGCGGTGCACCTTTTTTATTGGGCGTTGGGCGTACGGTTCGACGACACGTCGCTCGCGTGGTACTGGCAATATTTGGACCCGGAGCTTTTAAAAGACAAACTGCTCGAGAGCGTTTTTTACATGCACAGCCAGCCGCCCCTGTTCAATTTATTTTTGGGGGCGGTTTTAAAAATAGCCGGCGGCGGCGCCCGGTACGTCTTCCAGGGCGTATACTTCGGCGCGGGGTTGACCCTCTACCTCTCGCTTTTCTGGCTGCAGGTTAAGCTGGGGGTTTCCCGCGGCGTCGCTTTTACGGTAAGTACGTTGTTCCTACTTAGCCCGTCGTTCGTACTGTACGAACATTGGTTGTTTTACACCTTCCCGCTTGCGGCGCTGGTTACGTTGTCGGCGCTGCTTTTTTACGACGTGTTGGCGCGGCGGCGGGCCGGGACAATAGCCGCTTTTTTCGCGTGTATATTTTTGATGTGCGGCATCCGTCATACGTTCCACTTGGCGTACTACGTCGTCGTCGCCGGCGCCCTGGCAGCGTTCTGCGCCGGGGCGCGCAAGAAGGTGCTGCTCGTCGCCGCGGCGCCGTTCCTGTTGCTTTTCTCCTTTTGTTTTAAAAATTACGTACTGTTCGGCGAGTTCGCCGCCAGTACGTGGACCGGCATGAACCTCTGGCAGATGACCAGCGGGAACCTAACCGTCGGGGAAAAGGCGTCGCTACTGGTCGAAGGTAAGCTGACGGACGTCTCGCTGTGCATACCTTTTACGGCGTTGTCGGAGTATTCGCCGTCCTACGCGGACGCCTCGCGCTTCGCCGACGTCGAGGTGCTCTCGCGGCCGTACAAGTCGACCGGCCCTTGTAACTACAATCACGTTGGGTACGTCGGGATTTCGAGAGCATATCTTACCGACTCGTTATACGTGTTAAAGCATTTCCCGCACGCGTATTCGAAGGGGTTAGTCCGGTCGTGGTTGACGTATTTCCGCTCGAGCACCGACTACGCGAGCAACGTCGCGTTTCTCGACGAGGCCGGCAACCTCGGCCGCGTCTCGCTTATTACCAGCCTCTTCGACCGCTTGCTCTTCGGTAGAGTCCCATCCAAACCATTTACGAAGTTTATCGGCAACATTTTCTTTTCAGAAGATGAAGAGTCCTTTTACTTGTACTTGTTGGTTTGCTTGCCGCTTTTATTGTATTACGGCTTTAGGACGGCGCTGGGGAAGAAAACGTTCGGCGAGGGCGCGGCGGCGCGTGCGAGACGGCTGACCGTGCTGTACGTGTGCTTCACCATCTTGTACGTGGCGTTGGTGGTGAATGGCTTCTCGTGGGCCGAGACCAACCGCATGCGGTTCCCGACCGACCCCCTGTACGTCGTTTTACTCGGCCTGTTTATCCAGTACGCCGTATTGCGGGGAAGCCCCCGGGCGCGAGCGCGCGAGGCCGGTTTGTAATTGCCTACGCTTAACCCTAGCCGTCGCAAACGTCGCCCTCGCGGCGGCTCTTTAATTTCAAGCGGAGGCCGTTCAGGCAGAGCAGGACGAAGGCGGCGGCCGCGACGGTCCCCACGTAGTCGAAGCCCCCCTCGGCCGGCGGCGCGGCGGCGGCGGCGGTAGCGGCGAGGCCGAGGCCGTCGTAGAACGCGTTGAGGGCGACGCCCGCGGCGACGGCGCAAACTATTATGGTAACGAGGTATATGACCACCGAGCGCCGGCCCAGGTACTTGGTGAGGACGGCGAGGCTCGCGGCGTTGGTGGCGGGGCCGGCGAGGAGGAAGGCGAGCGCGGCGCCCGGCGAGACGCCTTTCGTCACCAGCACCGCGGCGATCGGCGTCGCGGCCGTGGCGCAGACGTACACCGGCGCGCCCAGCAGGACCATCGCGACTATTTGGAGCGTGGGCGACGCGAGCCGTTCGGCGACGAACGCCGGCGGAACCAAAGCGGCCAGCACGCCGGCTAAAAGAAACCCCGCGAGTAGATATACCGCCATATCCTCGAACATCTCGCCGAAGGCGTAGCGGAGGCCGACGACCAGGCGGCGCGCGAGGCCGGGTGGGGTCTGTCCCTTGGATTCGCCCCGGTCCCCGTCGTCGCAACCGCGGCCGTACGTTTGCGTCCCCGGCGCGCGCGCGGCCGCCGGCCCGGGCCGGCCGAAGACCAGCTCGGCCACGCCCGCGGCGAACGCGGTAGCGAACGCGACTATCGGCCGCGCTATCGTCATCGGGAGGTCCATAAGGGCGTACGTCGCGAGTACGGAGTCGGCGCCCGACTCGGGGGTGGAGATTACGAAGGAGGAGACGGCGCCTTTGCTCGCGCCCTCCCGCCTGAGCGCCGCGGCCATGGGTATCACGCCGCACGAACACAGCGGCAGCGGTACCCCTATCGCCGCGGCCCAGAATACGGAACCCAGGTCGCGTTTGCCCAACAACTTCACGACCGTGGCCGCGGGAACGAGGGCCCGGACCAGGCCGGCGAGGAAGAAGCCCGCCAGCATATAGGGACCGGCTTCGGTTAGGAGCCCCCACGTCGAGGCCGATATGTCGCGTACTATTCCCACAGTCGCTTCTTGGGTTAACTATACCAAATTAGTCCGGATTGTAAGGGTTTAGCTTTACGCGGCCGGTTACGGCGAGGGGGCGCGCGCCAGCTCCCTCACCGCCTCCAGCGTAAAGTCGCCGCTGTTAATCGAAACCGCGTCGAAGTAGAACGGTGCGGTCGAACGGACGGTGAATTTCAGACGGAAGGGGCGGTCGCTTTTGAGCCGAAGGCGGCAGGGTTGGTATCCGCCGCCGGACACCAGCACTTTGGACGAACGCCTGAACCGGAATTTCGACTCGTCGTCGGGGTCCGTGAAGTGCGCCGAGTATACGACCCGACAAAACCTCTCGCCGGGGCGGAGCAAGAAAACCAAGCAGTAACGCCCCGGAGGATAAAGGAAGTCGGACGGCCCTTCGTGCCGCAACTCTTGTTGGACGAAAATGGCGCGGCCGTCGTGGGCCGCGGCGTCGGCTACGACGCGCTCCCCGCTCGGCGTCCGACATTGCCATTCCTCGACGGTACCGAACCAGCGGCGGAATAACTCGTCTTCGGAATACCGGGGCGGCCCTCCGGCGAAGTACGCGTAATCGGCGTTGCAATCCACGAGCGCCAGCCGCCAGGCCGCGGCCTTTTCCAGTATCGTCGGCAAATCGGCCGGCGCGTAGAGGTAGCGGTTGAGCAGCAGCGCCTCCGGCGTCGCCGGGAGCTCCACGCCGGCGCAGTGTTCGTACGAATACGCGTATTCGCGTTGGGCGAGATGCGCTATGAGCGGGTCGTCGGCGCAGGCCGGTACGCGGGCCGGCACCCGGGCGACGGCCCCGGCGAGGGCTTTTTCGTGTTGGGTGGGGAAGGCGGCGGCGAGCGTAGGTTCGTAGTACGAGCGGGCGAACGCGGCTATCAACAGCAATTGGACGGCCACGGCGGCTAACGCGGCGGCCGTGACGAGGAACGCCCGGGCCGGGCCCGGCGAAGGTCGGACGAGCCGCCGCGCGCCGACCGCCGCGGCGCCGAAGACGAACGGCACTACGGATAGCGGGTATTGGCAACCGATCTTAAAGGCCGGCGCGACGCTCGAGCTCGCCGGGACGGCCAGCGGCGTCAGTATCGTCAAGAGGAAGCCGCCGGCCGCGGGCAGGAACGCCGCGACGGGCGCGACGAGCGCGACTACGTAGCCTACCTTCTCCAACACGACGGCCTTCATCCCGGCCTCGCTCGCGATGTATCCGCCGTAGTCGAGGTGACGCGTCAAGAACCAGGGGCTCAACGGCCCGGCGCCGGGCGCGTACGTAAGTTTCGGGTATAGCACGCAGCAAAAGCCGACGAAGTACGCCGCCAGTACGGAACCCGCGACGAGGCCGGCGCGGCGGCGCCCGGCGGCGAAGCCCCCGTACGCGACCAGCGCCGCGGCGTGCAGCGCGAGCTCTTCGTGGGCCAACGCCATCACGGCGGCGCAGGCCAGGCCGGCCCCGAACCGTTTGCGGTCGAAGAAGTAAAACGCGCCCAGCGCGAGCGGGACCGCGAAGGCCCGGGGGTGGAAGTCGAAGAGGGTCGCGCCGTGAAGCGCCGGCGATAACGCGAAGGCGGCAGCCAGCGCCGCCGCCGGCCAGCGCGAACCGGCCGCCGGCCTCGCTACGCCGTAGACGAGCGGTATGCCGGCCGCGACCAGTAATGCTTGCAGCGGCAAGAGGTAGGCCGGTTCTTTAAAGACGTACGTGAAAGGCGCCAGGACGGCGAGCAGCGGCGCGCAGTGGTTGATGAACCGGTCCGCCGGAAGCAGCGTTTGGACGAAGAAGTGCCCCCGCCCGAAGTGGTAGATGGCGTTGGCGTAATAGCCGAGGTCGAGGCCGCAGGTGGCCATACCGTAGTGGCGGCCCAGCGACGCCGCGCCGAAGAATAGGAAGTACGCGCCGGCCAGCGTCCACACCACGAACGCCGGCGAGGGTTTTACGAACCGCAGCCGTCTCCGAAATACGACGGCGGCCGCCGCGGCCGCGGCCGCCGCGAAAGCGACCGCCGCCACTACGAGGAGGACGTTAATCGGTACGGCTTTCGGCGTTATGTAATCCATAAAGGGCTTGGCGGTATTACGAGCCCCGGCCCCGTTACCCGGGCCCCAACGCGCGTACGTTCTCGAGCGTATAGTCGTCGCTGTTGACCGATACCGCGTCCAGGTATAAGGGCGAGATGGAATGTACCTCGAGCTGCAGAGTGAACGGCTCTTTACGCTCAAAGCGGATTATGTACGGCCGGTATTTTGCGGAGGCCCTGACGCGGTTGGTTCTCCGGTAGACCTTAAAAACCGACGGGTCTTCCGCGGAGGCGACGCGTGCCGTAATTACGGCGAAGCAGAATTCGCCCGGGTCGGCGCGCCGCAGCAGGAAGGCCAGGCCGTATTTACCGGGAGGATAGACGTAACCGTCCCCGGGCGCGCAGTATAAGTAATTCTCGAGCAGTACGGCGCGGCCGTCGTGGGCGCGCGCGTCCGCTATGGGTCGCTTTCCGCCCGGCGCCCAGCACTGCCACTCCTCGACCGTGCCGTACCACGTGCGGAAGAGCCTTTCGTAATCCAAGGCGTAATCGCCCTCCCGCTTCTCGAAATAGGCGTAGTCGGCGCAGAAATCGACCGGCGTCAGACTCAACTTCTCGGCCTGTTCTAAAATTACCGCGAGCTCGAGCGGCGGGTGGGCGCGGCGCGCGAGCAGCATAGCTTCCGGTTCCTTCGCAGGCCAAAACCCGGGAGCCGGGTAGTTAAGGTAGATGTATCGACGGTGGGCGAGGTGCGCGGCGAAGACGTCGTCCGCGGATAACGGAATATCGCGGGGCACCCGCGAGACCGCCCCGGCGAGGGCTTTTTCGTGGGCGATCGGGAAGGCGGCCGAAATATAATCCCGATAGAAACGCCGCGTGAGGGCGATGATGAGGACGATTTGAAGGGCGACGGCCAACGCGCTCGCGGCCGTAATGAAGAGGCGCCGGCGGCGACCGGCGTCGGCCCGTACGATACGATGCAAACCGACGGCCGCGGCGCCGTACAGAAACGGCAAGATCGAGAGCGGGTATTGCCACCCGATTTCGAAGACGGTAGGTATACTCGTAAGGGCCGGCACGGCGAGCGGCGTCGCGACGGTTATTAGGGCCGCGCCCGCGGTGGGGAGAAAAGCGACGACGGGAAGGACGAGCGCCGCGACGTAACCGCCTTTGGCGGCTAGTACGTGCGCGGAGAGCGGCGACCCCTCGCCGCCCGAGGCGAGGTTTTCGAAGTAACCCAAAAAGTGCAGCGGTTTTCCGGTAACGCCGTACGTCAGCTTGGGGTAGAGGAAGCAGCAAATCGCGACGAAGTACGCGGCGACCAGGGCCGCGGCGATTAACCCGGCGCGGCGCCGGCCCGTCGTGAGGCCCCCGTACACCGCGAGAGCGACGGCGTGCACCGCCAGCTCGTCCTGGGCGAGCGCCAAAAGGCCCGTGCAGGCTAAACCCGCCGCGAGGTTCTTTCGTCTAAAGAAGAGGAAGGCGCCCAGTGCGAGAGGTACCGCGAGCGAGCGGGGGTGAAAATCGTAGAAGTTGGCGCCGTGGAGCGCGGGGGATAGCGCGAAGGCGGCGGCGAGGGCCGCGGCGGGCCAACGCGAGCCGGTCTCCGGTTTCGCGATGAAGTATATTAGCGGTATCCCGGCGGCGAGAAAGAGCGCCTGCAGCGGTAGGAGGTACGCCGGGTCCGGGAAGACGTACGTGAACGGCGCGAAGACGGCCAGCAGCGGCGCGCAGTGGTTTAAGTATATTTCGTTCGGCAGTAAGGACTGGTGGAAGAAGTGCCCCCGGCCGAATTGGTAGACGGCGTTGCCGTAATAGCCGAGGTCGAGGCCGTACGTCGCCATGCCGTAATGGCGGGCCAACGTGAGGGCGGAAAAAAATAGGAAGTAAGCCAGCGCCAAACCCCACACGACGGCTTCCGGCGTAGGGGCCTTTACGCGGATTTTACGCCGCAGCGCGGCGAGCGCGGTATACGCCGCCGCGACCGCAGCGGCGAGCGCGGATAGGATTAGGACTTCGCCGATCCCGACTGATATGGCCAAAGGCTTGCCTCCCGGTTGATATTCTATTATTGCGCTTGGGGTATCGCAACATTAAAAACGCCGTGAAGAGTCTCGGGGCCGCGGGCCCGGCCGGAAGCCTTGACGCCGCCGCCCGGCCGTGGTAAATTCTATCCGCCGGTGCGTGGCGGAAAACGCAGGAGGTTCGTATGCGTAAACATCTGGCGAAAGTAGCGGCCGTGGCCGTCGTCGTGGTGGCTTGCTCCTCGGGCGGCGGTTCCGGTCCCGAAGAGAACCCCGTACCCTGGCGGCCCGTCCACAGTCCGACGGCCGAAGACGTTCGCGCCATCTGGGCCGTCGGCGAGGATGATATCTGGGCGTGCGGCGACAACGGCAATATCCTGTACTACGACGGCTCGGAGTGGCGCCTGGACATCACGACGCTGGCCCCCGATTTCTTCGACATCCAGTTCGTGTCGTCGACGGAAGGATGGGTTTGCGGTAAAGACGGCTGGGTGGCGCGCCGGGGCGGCGGTAGATGGGAGAGGGTGCCCGGGAATACGCGCCCCGATACGCTGTACGCGCTCGACGCTCACGGCGTCGACGAGGCGTGGTTCTGCGGCGCGCGCGGGGTCGTCCTTCGTTACAAGGACGGCGTATGGACCGACGAGTCGCCGAGCGTCACCGACGACCTTTACGGCATCCGCGTCGCCGGCGACGACGAGGGCTGGGTCGTGGGCGACAACGGCCGTATATTGAAGAGGTCGAAAGGAGCGTGGGTAGAGGTCACGAGCCCGGTGGAATCCGATTACCGGTGCGCTTTTTTCGTCAGCGACAACGAAGCGTGGTTCGGGGCTTCGGACGGCTTCGCGGTGCACCTTAAGGGCGGCGGCCTCAACAAGACCCGCCTCCCGAGTACGGAGACGATTACCGGCCTTTACTTTAGGTCCGACGGCCGCGGGTTCGCCGTAACCAAGGGCGGCGGCATATACATCTATTCCCCCGCGGCTCGGAATTGGCGCTTGTGGCACAGCCACAATCGACAGCTGTTCGACATCACTTTTTCTTCGGAGGAACGCGGCTGGGTCGTGGGCGCCGTGGGCACCATTCTCAGGCGTTAACGCTCGACGGAAGGAGTGCCGGCGTCGGATATTTCGCGGCCTCCTAACGTCCGTTCGACGCCCGCTTAGGCGCCCGGAGCCATGCGCCAGGTACGCGAGGTATTTTTAATCCTACTCGCGACGTCCATCGTATGGGCGTCATTTATAATCGTTATCGACGGGTACCCGCTCCGGAGCGACGAGGCCGAGTACGGCCTTACGGGCCGACGGCTGGCCGCCGGCCTCGGCCTGACCGACCGCGGCGGCACGTTGTACGTCCACAGCCACCCGCCGCTTTACCCCGTTTTTTTAGGGGCGATTTACGCGCTGGGAGGGGGCGAAGCGGCGGTGCGGTGGGTGCAACTGGCCTTGGCGCTGGTCACGCTGGTCATAGTTTTCGTGACGGCGCGCCGCGTTTACGGCGCGGCGGTCGCGCGGGCCGCTTTGCTCGCGGGCGGCGCGTATCTCCCCACGGCCTTTTACGTTGCGCAATTGTTGTCCGAGGTCCTTTTCACGTTCTTCCTCGTTCTGGGGGTTTACCTTTTAATCGCGGCGTCGGCGCGCGCGCGTCGGGGGTGGTGGCTCGACGGGGCGGCGGGGGTCGCGTTCGGCGTCGCGGGGTTGACGCGCGGCGTCGCGTTGGCGGCCGCTTTCGCGATTGCCGTTTTGTTCTTGGCGAGACGGGGGATATCCGGGCGTCGGCGGTGGGTGTCGGCCGCGGCCTTCGCGGTCGGCGTCGCCGTCGCGGTGTTGCCGTGGAGCGTTTACGTCTACGGCGGGACGGGCAGGCCGGTGCTGGTGGACACCAAGGGGGCGGGGATTTTGTACCTCGGCAACAGCCCCGGCACGCCGATGCACCACGCCTGGGACATCATCGACGGGACGGCGGGATACATCGTCCCGCCGGAACGCCCCGGCCCGGGTAGCGTTTACGACCCTACTCGGGTATTCGGCGGCGCGGCGTTGAAGTATATGGCCGCTCACCCCCTCCAGACGTCCCTACGTTTTGTGTCGAAATTCGCCGATATGTGGGAGGTGGAGCGGCTTTTCGTCGGCTCCTGGCGCCAGGGTTTCCTACCGAACGCGCCGGCGCCCTGGGTATATATCTTTATCGTCGCCGAGGTGGCGGCCTCGGCCGCGGCGCTCGCGTTGTTTTGGTTTACCATGCTTTTGACGGGGAAGAGCCTTTGGCGCGGCCTTACGCTCGCGGTGGTCCTGGGTACCGCGGTCGCGTACGCGGTCACGATCGCGCATTCCCGGTATAATTACCCCCTGATGGTGCTCGGCATGCCCGCGATCGGCTACTTCTTCGTCTACGTCTTACCCCGGTGGAGGGCGCGGGCGATTCCCCGCCGTCGCCTCCTTCTGGCCGGCGTCCCGGTGGCGGCTTTAGGCCTCATCTGGGCGAGGATGGTCTGGTTGTTCGTAACGCGGGGTAGCTGACGGCCCTTGGGCCGGCGGCGATAGTACGGTGCCGATGGAGATGACAACCCCTCGGGCGAAAAAAGAGCCGCACCCCTTAGGCCGCACGTGGCGGTTCGCGTTGCTCGTCCTGTGCGTGACGGCTTTCGTATGGGGGTCGTTCATCGTCGTTGTCGGGGAAATCAAACCCGCGAGCGACCAGCGCGAGTACTACTCGGCCGCGATGAGGTTTGCGAAGGGGCTCGGCCTCACTCACCCCGGCGGCGAACTGTACGTGCACACCCACCCGCCGCTGTACGCGCTGTTCCTGGGCGCGGTCTACCGCGCCGGCGGCGGCAACGTTACGGCGAAGTTCGTCCAGCTCGCGTTGGCCCTCGCGACGCTGGTGCTGGTCTTCTTGACGGCGCGGGCCGCGTTCGGCGCCGGCGCGGCCAAGGCGACGCTCGTCGCGGGCGCGGCGTACCTGCCTACGGCCTTCTACGCCACGCAGCTCCTCTCCGAGATACTGTTCACGTTCTTCCTCGTGTCGGCGGCGTACGTTTTGTACGCGACGATGAAAAACGCCGGCGCCGGCCTTTGGCGCTACGCGGCTACGGGCGTACTTTTGGGTCTGGCGGGCCTTACGCGCGGCGTCGCGTTGACGGTCGCGTTGGGGCTGGCTTTGTATATTTTACTGCGGCGCGGTTCGCCCTTCGGTCGCCGTGTTGCGGCGGTCGCGATTTTGGGCGCGGGGGTCGTCGCGGCCGTCGCGCCGTGGAGCGTATACGTTTATTACAAAACGGGTCACGTCGTACTCTTGGACACGAAGAGCTCGGCCGTGTTTTATTACGGCAACGGCGTGAGCACGCCGGACCACCACGCCTGGGACATAACCCACGCCGGCAGCGCGTTCGTCCCGCCGCCGGCTATTGCCGAGGCCGACGACCGCTTCGAGCACTCCCGCATATATCGCGCCGCCGCGCTCGACTACATAAGGGCACACCCCGTCAAGACCTTCGCGCGCTTCTGGTCGAAGTTGGCGGATATGTGGGAGCCGGAGCGGCTGTTCTTCGGCGGGTACCGCCGCGGGTATTTGCCCAACGCGCGCCGGCCGTTGGTATTCGGATTTATCGGGGCCGAGGTCGTCGCTTCCGCGGCGGCGCTGCTCTTGTTCTGGGTCGCGGTGCCGATGATGCCGAGGAGCCCCTGGCGTAACCTGGCGCTCATAGTCGTGTTGTGCACGTCGCTGGCGTACGCCGTCACCGTCGCGCACCCGCGGTACAATTATCCGCTGATGGTTTTGGGTATGCCGGCAATCGGGTACTTCTTCGCCGAGGTGCTCCCTCGTTTCAAGGCCGGCATCTATTCCCGCCGCGGCCTCGCGCTCGCCGGGGCCGCCGTCGGGGTCCTTCTGTTAATTTGGGCGAGGATGGTTTGGTTGTACTTCGCCCGGGGTAGCTGAGCCGGGGTTCGCGTTTGGCCGAGAAGCGAACAGTCTTTTTATTGCTCCTGTTGGCGCTCGCCGTCCAGCTGGCGTTCGTGCTGGCTTTGGGCGACGCGCCGCTGAACGCCGACGAGGCGGAGTACGTAACGGCGGCCAGGCGCCTCGCCGGCGGCCTGGGCCTTACGGCGCCGGACGGCCAACTCTACGTCCACCGCCACCCGCCGGGATACGTCGCCTTCTTGGCGGCGATATTTTACGCGGGGGGCGGCGTGTTGGCGGTTCGGCTGGTGCAGGGGGTCGTCGCGGTCCTGACGCTGGGGTTCGTGTACGCTACGGCCCGCGCCGAGTTCGGCTCGCGGACGGCGAAGGTCGCTTTGCTCGCGGGCGCGCTGTACCTGCCCGCCGCTTACTATTCCACCAAGGTCTTAACGGAAGCGCCGTTCACGTTCGCGCTCGTCCTGGGTATATACCTGTTGGCGCGGGGGACGCGGGGCGGGCCGCGGTACCGGTGGCTCGCGTTCGCGGGGGTAACTTTCGGCGCCGCGGCGCTGGTGCGGTCCGTGGCGTTCCCGGTTGCGCTCGCGCTGGCGTTGTTCCTGGCGCTGGGGCGCGACGGCTCGAGGCGCGCGCGGCTGGCGGCCGCGGCGACCTTCGCCTGCGGCATCCTCGTCGTACTGGCGCTGTGGTCGGGGTACGTCTTCTCGCGGACGGGCCGCGTCGTCGCGACGGATACGAACGCGTCGGCCGTATTGTATATCGGAAACAACCCCCGGGCGCCGTACGGCCACACCTGGAAGGCGTTGGAGGACCCGGCGAGCTGCGCGCCGCTGCTCGAGGTGGCCGGCGCGGGCGAGGACGGCTTCCGCGTCGCGGCCGCGTACCGGCGGGAGGCGCTGCGATATATCGCGACGCACCCGGCGCAGACGGCGCTCCGGAGCGTAGGCCGCCTCCTCGACATGCTCGAGCCGGAGCGCTTGTTCGCGGCGACGTACGCCGCCGGCCGCATCCCGGCCTTGCCCGCCGGCGTCGGCTGGCCCATGGCCGCGCTCGAGGCGGCGGCGGACGCCGCGGCGCTGGCGCTGTGCGCCCTCGGCCTGGTCCTGATGCCGGCGGGGCGGCTGCGCGGAATCCTGGCCGTCTCGTTCGCGGTCGTCTTCGTCGTCCACGGCGGGACGCTGGCGTACCCGCGGTACCACGTGCCGCTGGTGGTGGCGGCGCTGGCGGCGGTCGGCTACGCGCTGGCGGCGGGCCTTCCGGCGCTGCGCGAGCGGCGGTTGTCGCGGCGGCAGTGGGCGGCGTTGGCCGTCGTGGCCGCGGCCTTGCTCGCCTCCTGGACGCGGATGGTGCTGTTGTACGTCTTACGGGGCCAATAGGGAAGGGTGCGAGTAGAGGAAAACCTCGGCCTTGCGGCCGAGCCGGGACAAGGGGCTTAAGCCCCTTGTCGGGGGGCGGTGTTCAGACCGATCAACGACGCCGGGCCGACCTGAAGGTCGGCCCCTACATAAACGATACCCGGCCTTGCGGCCGGGTTAAAGGATTACGTAGGGTCGTACCTTTAGGTGCGACCGCCTTCTGAATTTCGTATTACTAAAAGATTTCAATCGGCCGACTGGAAAGTCGGCCCCTACGAAAACCCGGCCTTGCGGCCGGGTTTCTTTACGAGGAAAAACGATAGCCGTTTATTCGCCGACGCCCGGCGCCGGCGCGACGGCGTCCTCCGGCACCCAGCCGCGGAGGCCGTCCTCGTTCAGGACCTCTATGAAGCCGGGCCTCGAGCCCGCCTCGGCCGTGGGCGCGAACGCCAACACCGCGCCCTTCTTCAGCCGCGTGACGTCGGCGGGGACGTCCGCGGGAACGCCGGCCAGCGTCGTCTCTTCCGCGACGACCGTGAGCGCGCGGCCGAGGTAATCCCATTCCGTCAGGCCGCGGCGGCCGTCTTCCAGCGTCACCAGGCAGTACGTTCGCGGGCTCTCGGGCGTGCCCACGGGTTCCGCGACCACCGGCGTCCAATACGGCAGCCGCTCGACGATGTAGTCGTCTCCGTAGTTGTGGTCCTCGTCGTACAGCACCGCGCCTTCTACGACCACCAGGTGCGTCGGCGCGAACGCGAGGGCGGTTGACGCGACTAACGTTAAAGCGGTAAATATCTTCACCATCGCTGGGACCTCGCTGCCGGTTAAACCTTCTTTACGAACTCGTACGTCGGTTTGTTCTTCTTCGAGAATTGGAAGTGGCCGCCTTGCCTCAGGCCGGAGACGAGTTCCTCCGCCTTCAAATGGTCGTCGGTGACGGAGAGGACGGCTTCCGGCTTCATAACTCGCGCCAGCTCGGCGAGGACCGCCTCCGGCGAGGCGAGGTCGTGGAAGACGTCGTAGAGGAGGACGACGTCGACGCTCTCGTCGGCCAGGCCCGTCGGGCCGTCGGCCTGGACCGTCTCGACGTGCGCGAGGCCGCGACGGCGTATTTCGGTCCGCACGAGCTTGACAGCGAGGGGGTGAACGTCGAGGGCGTACACCTTTCCCTCCGGGCCGACCAGTTCCGCCGCCGCGACGGTAAAGCCGCCCCGGCCGCAGCCGAAGTCGAGGACCGTATCCCCCGGTTTAATCCCCACCACCGCCAGCGTATTGAGAGGCGGGTGGAAGAGGTCCCGACACGCCGAGTAGAAAGCGAACATCCGGAAGCGGCCGTCGGTCATCGGCTCTTCGGGCATCCGCGTTCCCCTTTCTGTTTCTTGAACGCGACCGGTTCCGGCCGAGTCATAATTTAAGCGTCGAGCATTCTATTTGAAGAGCGCTCTGACCTTGCCGAACGAGGCGGCCTCTACGCCGATCCCCGTAGGGCAGTGCACCTGGTAGATTCGATTGTTATCGTTGTCGGTAACCCACAGGTATTGGCCGTAGTACGTCAGGCCGACGGGTTGGCGGCTGGGGGAGGCGAACGAGGCCGCGACCGACCCCGTCGTAGAGAAGCCGTAGATGAAGGGAGCGGTCCCGCCAGCGGCCAACCACAGGAGGAGGTTGCGGTGGTCCCACGCGACGTCGAGGGGGCTGGGCTTCGGGATCGAGAACGACGACAGGATGCTGCCGGTGGTCAGGTCGTGGCGGAAACCTTGCGGCGGCGTTTCCCTCGTCGTGAACAGCGCGGTCGTCCCGGCGCCGCCGTCGCCCGTAGCCTCGGGCGCCAGGCCGTGCGCCCGGGCGGGTACGGCGAAGGAGCCGTACAGGCTGCCCGTGGGCGAGGCGCGGTAAACGTAGGAGTTGCTAAGATCGCCGACCCATACGTAACCCGGCTCCGAATAGGCGAGGCCGTGGCTGCCCGGAGACCAGGTTATGGTCCACGAGGAGCGGATGGAACCGCTCGCCGGGTTAACGCGGTACACGCGGTTCAGCGCGCCCGCGGCCAATACGTAGAGGTCGGCGTTCGAGCGCGCCAACCCTAGGCCCGGTCCGGGTGGAAACGAGAACGACCCGACGACCTGGCCGAGATCGGCCGACGCCGGCATCGCGGCTAACGCCACTGCCAGGATCGCGTAAAATATTTTTCTCATTTTCTTCCCCCTGGGATTAAGGACCGCGTAAGGAGTCGATCGTTCTTTTAGCGGCGGGAGGGAAACCGGAAAACCGCCTTCCGGCCGCCTTTTTCTCCTCCCCGCGGTTATTTCTTAAACGCCACCAATTCCTGGAACCACTCCTCCTCGCGGTAGCGCTCGAGGTCGACGTCGGTGGCGGCGTAGACGTGGCTCGGCGGGTCCAGCCGGAGGGCTTCCGCCAGGTGGTGCCGGCACTGCTCGGCGTCGCCCCGCGCCGCCCAGTAACACGCGAAGTTGTAGTGCTGGTCCGCCCCCTCGGGCTCGAGCGCCAGGGCGCGTTCGAATTCGGCGCGCGCCTCCTCCAGCCGGCCCATGTATTCGTAGACCGAGGCGCGGGCGTCGTACGCGCGGGCGTCGTGGGGGTCGTTCCGAAGCATCGCCGCTACGGTTTCGAGCGCTTCGTCGGACCGGCCCAGCCGGCCCAGCGCCAGGGCCCGGCCCTTCATCGCCCGGCCGTTGCCGGGGTCGTCCGCCAGGACCTCGTCGAACATCCGGAGCGCCTCTTCGTCCCGCCGTTCCCGGATGTAATTCATCGCGACCGTTACCTGGCCGTCGGCGCGGATGCGGCGGGCTTCCTCTTCCGTAAGGCGTTTTTTCTCCGCTACCATAGTGTCGCGATTATACGAAAACGGCCCGCGTTTGTCGAGGGGTCGAAAAATCCGGCTTTGCGGCCGGGTTCCGAGAATACGTAGGGTCGTACCTTCCGGTGCGACCGCCTTATTTCCTTAGACACCGGCGGGTAGGGGCGACTGGCCAGTCGCCCCTACTATCCATCGTCGTGATTTCGGACGGCGGCCGGGCTTTCATATTGTTAAAAGATTATAGTTGGCCGACTGGAAAGTCGGCCCCACCAACTGAATTTCATATTGTTGGAGGATTATAGCGGGCCGACTGGAAAGTCGGCCCCACGTTTAATGGGAAAACCCGGCCTCGCGGCCGGGGAGGGACAAGGGGCTTAAGCCCCTTGTCGGGGGGCGGGCCGACCTGAAGGTCGGCCCCTACGCACTTTGCCGGAAGCGGCGGGGTTAAACCCCGCCGCTCCCGTTTAAATAGAGAGGAGAGGATAGGGGGTGTCCTACTCCTACCAGCCGTCGTGCGCGGCGGCGTGGGGGCGGGTCGACATTTAACCTTGACGGCGGCCGGGGGTGATAATAAAATGTTTACGGCGTTGCGGCGCGAAGCCGACGAGAGGTACGGGAACCATAAAAAAAGTAGGATTATCGGAGCACGCCCGGTACAAGATAGCGCTCCTGGCGGCGTTGGGCGTGCCCGTGGATGAGGAAACGGTTTTGAAAACGGCGACGGCTCCCGAAAACGTTAAAGCGGGTTACGGCGGGAGGAGCGTCGCCGAGGCGCCGCTCGATGAAAAGCGTGTTTTACGGGTCCTGTTCGTCGAAGATGCCGACGCGGTTACCGTTATAACCGTATATCCCGCCCGAAGGGGGCGTTATGATTAAAACGAAATACAGCGACGACGTGGACGCGTTGTTAATACAGTTCTCCGAGAAAGCGGTCGACGTGGCGGAGGAGCGAGGCCCGTATATCCTCCACTACGCCGTCGACGGGGACCTTGTATTGTTGGAGGTCCTGGACGGTCGCGACTTCATTTTGGAGGCCGTCGCCAGCGTATTTGCGGGTAAAGAGCACGCCGCCGAGGCGCCGGGATAGACGGGCCGACGGTACGGGCGTATAATAAAAACCCGGGCCTCGCGGTCGGGTACCTCTTGCGTTCAAGTAGGGTCGTACCTTCAGGTGCGACCACCATAACGGCGGGCCGACCTGAAGGTCGGCCCCTACATTTAATGGTAAACCCGGCCTTGCGGCCGGGGAGGGACAAGGGGCTTAAGCCCCTTGTCGGGGGGCGGGCCGACCTGAAGGTCGGCCCCTACATTTAATGGTAAACCCGGCCTCGCGGCCGGGTAGGGGGAATACGTAGGGCCGCACCTTTAGGTGTGGCCGCCTTTTTCCCTTAATAATAAGGGATTATTCAAGGCCGACTGGGAAGTAGGGGCGACTGGCCAGTCGCCCCTACCAACGGCTTTCATATTATTAAAGGATTAAGGTGGGCCGACCTGAAGGTGGCCCCCTGCGAAAACCCGGCCTTGCGGCCGGGTTTCCTTAAGAGGAGAGGATAGGGGGGTCCTACTCCTCCCAGCCGTTATGCGCGGCGTTGCCGCCCCACATCGCCCAGCCGTCCGCGGAGCGGTCTTTCACGTCCACGCAGAAGATGTTGCCGTAGTCCGTCCCCACGAAGACCTTGCCGCCCATCACGGCCGGCTGGAAGCGGATGGGCTCGCCGACGTTGAAGCGCCACAGCTCTTTGCCGTCGCCGGAGCGGACGCAGATGACGTGGCCGTCGGTGGAGCCGAAATATAAATTATCGCCCGCCAGCGAGGGGGGCGTGAGCGCGCGACCGCCGACGTCCTCTTCCGGCTTGAATCGCTTTTCCCACAGGACCTTGCCGGATTCGACGTCGACCGCGCGGACCGCGTCGCCCATGGCGTTGTAGGACGTGTTGTTCAGGACGACGGGCCGCGAGCCCTGGTAAGCCCACACGCCGGATACGGTCCCCACGCCCAGGTTATCCTGGGCCTGGCCCAGCTTGGCCGCTGCCGGCGCCGTGCCGAAGCCCACCGAGGAGTCGAGGTCGGCCTGCTCCTCCGCGTACCGGCTCGAGGTGTCGTGCTTCAAATAGTCCGCCTTGCCGTAGGCGTACAGCTCTTCGTTAGTCTGCGTGCCGGAGCCCCGGCCCAGGCCGGCTATCCCCTCGTACTGGTCCATGGCGCCGCCCTCGCCCGCCACCTCCACGCGCTTGGAGACGTAGACCTCTTCGCCCACGACCCAGGGCGCCGACGTCGCGAACTTCTGGTCCTTCCACTTCAGCTCGCCGGTGTCGGCGTCGAAGTGGTAGACCGTTCCCTCCAGCGTCGAGCAGAAGACGGAGCCGCCGTTGACTACCGGCGTCGTGATGACCTCGCCGATGAGCGGCTGGTTCCAGACCTCGCCGCCGTTCTCCAGCGCCCGGCAGGTGAGGTGGTGCTGGCCGTCGCCGCCGGGGTAGGTGATATAGATCTTATCTCCGGCCGCGGCGGGCTGCGCCATCAGCGGGTCGCCCAGCCACTGGCCCCAAATCTTGTTGCCTTTCTTGGCGTCGAGGACGTAGAGGATGCAGGACTCGGTGTTGAAGGCCACGCGGCCGCGGTGTACGACGGCCGCGGTGGGGCCGTCGTCGCCGACGTGGTACTGCCAGGCCAGGTCGCCGTCGTCGGCGTCGAAGGCGTAGAAGT
>Ga0307377_10002943_pt1 | contig 19676 bp, 39 predicted proteins | sample TR3MG_FD_202535 | JGI IMG/M metagenome (GOLD analysis project Ga0307377, IMG submission 202535) | Soil microbial communities from Risofladan, Vaasa, Finland - TR-3 | ecosystem: Environmental > Terrestrial > Soil > Coastal area > Acid sulfate soil | place: Finland: Risofladan, Vaasa | collected... | reverse complement strand
CATCAAGATGTTGTAGACTCTGTTCTGTGGTTGTACGTTCTTCACGAAGTCGTAACCAGCTTTGATGTTGGCTTCGGTTATGTCATCATCTATGACCCATTTCAGCTCTGCTATATGCCGAGCAAGAATGGGAGGAATGGTAAAGCCCAGATTCGGTTTTGGTGAACATGTAATCCAGTCAGGAACTATATTCCCTTTGAGCTCGTTCTGCCCGGAAGTCTCTAACTGGACTTTGAAGTTGTAGCCCCAACGATGCTGACCTACAATACGTAGTTCAGTAATCAAATCGTCAAGGTTATATAATGTAGGTTCGCCACCTGTTATAACCACGAGAGGTTTCAAATCAAGAGACAAGACTAATGGTCTAGCCGCCCAACGTGTTCCGCCCTTGGCCCAGGTGTACTTGGTGTCACACCAAACACAACCTACAGAGCATCCTTGGAGACGGATGAAAGTAGCCGGTTGACCACTGTTCAGTCCCTCTCCTTGGATGGTGTTAAATACTTCGTTGACTTGGTAGTCATTCATTTTTCTGGTCTTCCAGGGATACCGATTCGAAAGATATGGTTGGAACTTGAGGTAAGGGTTTACCCTTCGTTCCTTGTTGGAAGTTCTTTAAGAGCTCGTCCTTCCAATCAGGGATCTCGTTGCCATCCTTATCAACATCACGTCGTTGCAAGAACAGATGTGGTGTTCGCAGAATGGGTCGTACAGGTACAATATGGTTCACGGCATAAGCCGCTATGCTGGCACTTACCGAAGCGGGTTTACGTCCGATCTCCGATGCATCGATCTCGCACATGAAGAAACCGGTCTTCAAAAAGCCCTGTATAAGGGGTCCGATTACGCCACCACGTGAAGTGGTCATAGCTTGTGTTTCAACTGCATTGGGGTCAACCTCTAAAAACTTAACCATCTTGATTCTCCTTTTTCAAATAATCGACGACTAGCGTCGCATAGCCAGCAATGTCTTGCCAGCTGTCAATGTTCTTGGGGTCACCCAATAAGCGTACAAGCTTATTCAAGATGATAACCCAATTGTACCAGCCCTCCGGAAATACCTGGTGTAACTTTGCAATGTCATCTACTACTGGGTGAGACATTATACCTGTCTTACGCCACGCTTCAGCATACTGCGTGTTACGTCCTTGAATGAGTTCATCGATGTCACTTTTTGGCATTGGCGGCTCCTCTCACGAATGCGGCGGCCCGTTCCATTATTTCCGGGTTGTCGCCTAACAAACCTATGGCTGTATTACACGCCGGACAAAGCAACGCACGAACCTTACCAGTACCATGATTGTGATCTACAACGAAATCCTTTTGAAACTGATCGCGATCACGTTGACAGATAGCGCACTTGAAGTCCTGCACCAACATCAACGCGGCATAATCTTCGGGTGTAATCTGATAAAGACGTTTTAGGTTCGACTTGCGATGCGAAGCCTTACCTGCTTCTGTCTTATAGTATGGAATCTTCTTAGCCATCACTCCACCTTCAACTCATACGATGCGTGACTCTTTTCCGACTCCTGTACATCAACTATCAGAGTAAAATAGAATGGAAACTCGTCTCGCAACGCCGTACCACACTCTGCAGCAATCCGTTGGGAAAGACATTCAGCGGTCGAGAACGCGATACCAGGATATATAACATGACCTTGTTTACCGGCAGTCTCTAAATAGGGATCGTCCCTCTGCATGTTATCCGATGACGCTATGTAACGATGGTCGTATTGATCGATTACGGGTTTCAGGAGTTCATCCATTCTTCCGTAATCTAAAACCATCCCAGTGTCCTTCGATTGTTCATGTATTATGCTGACGGTGACTACGTAGTTATGACCGTGCAAACGAGAGCAACGTGGGTGACCCTCTAACCGATGCGCAGCACTAAAAGTATAACGTCTTGATATTGTATTCATTAAAACTCCTTCAGGTTAGCGCCCCAACCAAAGTTGGGTATGTAACCTACGGGATCAATATAACCTGCATTAACAAAGGCTGATATACGTTCGACACAGGTTGGACAGCGACCACAATGCTTTGCTCCACCACGATAACAAGACCAAGTCATACCAAGCGGAACCATCAGATTATGGGCTAACTTGACAATCTCCTCTTTTGTCTTGTACATGAACGGCGACATCAATCGAACTTTGCCGGCTGTGCCAGCGTACGTCGCTGCAGTAAACGCACCAATAAATTCAGGACTACAGTCAGGGTATGCCCAATGCGCATAATCATTTGCATGATTCGCGATGGCGACCTGATCGTAACCTCTTGCCTCTGCCATCGCCACAGCATGCGAAAGCATAACAGCATTACGGAAAGGGACAACAGTAGAAGAAGGACCTTCTGTCTCGGCATCTTGATACTCTCCTTGTGGCATATCTGCTTGGTTTAGTAACGCCGACTTACCTCCCGCCCACAAGACTTCGCTGATGGTGACGATCTCACGTGCTACTAAATAATGCCGGGCTATCTGTAAAGCTGCGTGACCTTCTGCACTCTCGTGCATCGAGCCATACTTGAACGATACACATAGTACCTCGTCACCTTGAGACTTGAGAAGTCCTAGTAACGTTGTACTATCCATACCGCCCGAAAAGAGTAGAACCGTTTTCATGCTACCTCCTTTGAGATTGAAAATTGAGCACCGTAACGACAGACGGCTCGGCCGAATTAGACAAAGTGTCATCAAGGCTTTCCGTGGCCGCTACGATGCTCAACTCAGAACCTCACTATGAATACCCTGTCGGAAACCTTTACGGGTATATCCAATCCTGCGTCAACGGCTTTTTGCAGGTCTATGCCATACATCCAAGCGTCGTTCACGACTTGAGGGGCGAGACTGTAGGGCGCCTCTTTCAACTGAGCCCTTATGGCATCACGTTCGAGAGCGCCACGGCCACTACGTCTACGTGAAGCTACCCACCAACTATGAGCAGGTGCTAACTGAAACCAGATAACATCTGCTGAATCGACCGCACAGTTAATGTTACTGCTACCCTGTGCTATTGAGTTTATGACGTCTTCAACCATGGCGTCGGCTAGTGTTGCGCCTCTGCCTGATTCTATATTGAAGACGGATGTGATGCTTTCATAAAGAACCGTTGGTGGGGGTAGTTCAGTTCCTGTTATTCGGCACCACAACTTCATACCGAAGTATGCTACGATGTGATTGGCACGAACACGGTCGGGTAACTTAGACGGGTAGGCTTCGAACATGGCTGCACGGGCTTCGTCAAGTAACGTAGGCCACTTCGGCTCTAACTTGAGGACTTGTTGGATGTAATAACCACCAAAACCAGGCGGCATCTTTTCACGAAGAGTCTGAAATGCAATGTAACCCTCCGACCCTTCAGCGATAGCTTTCGGGTGTAAATGCGCGACCACGAGCCTCTCTCTTGCAGCAGGATCTTCGATGAGATCTTCTCCGTCGACGCTAAACGGAGCAGATAAGGGGTAATCAACCGTAGTCTGATCGCCCCGACCACGTGGATCATGTCCCGTGTCGTACGCCAACAATACAATGCGCAACAACCTTTCGACCAGCTCATATCGAAACTCGCTGAACGCGATAGGAACTGCGTTGGATGAACCAAGCAAGGCAAGTGTTACAAATCGGGTCGTGCCCGCATCGTATGTTTTCGGATCCAGCTGACCTAGTAGCGGTAGGAAAACACGTTGTATCAAAGTAGTCTTTCCGGATCCTTTCGTTCCAGCGACGTTCAATATCGGGTATCTGTAATGCATTTCCTCTAACCACGGTTTTAACACACTGGCGGCGTACCATCCTATCATAGGCCATATGGTATTCTCCTCGTTCAACTTAGGGACAAGTTCTCTAATAATCTTCTTCTCGGCAGTGCTTAGCACAGGGTTGAGACCTAACTCGGGGTGCTCTTTACGTACCGGTAACCAACACATCGGGCCATCATGACCTACCCAAACCTCTTTGGCAGAGATAACTTCTTTGTCACCGAGGAAGACCCAATCGTCGTGAACCCTGTGTAGACCAAGAACTGTTGTAGCACCGACTTTTGGTAATCCTTCTGCTCGGAGTTGATCGAGTAGGTATGGTAGTAACGCCCGCAGATCGTCATCGTGAGCCAACCATTGCCAAGCCGCCACCGGAGCTTCTTTATCAAAACGACTAACGGACGTGAAGGCACCACGAGAGAAGGTAACACCTTCCCAAGTGTAGCCGGCAGCATGAACATTTGCGACGATTGCGTCTTCCGCACCAAACTTGGACCCGTCAAGAAGGACTGTGGGCTTGAGAGTGAACGTACTAATTCTCTTGAAGCCTCGCTTAGTTTCGATGACATAACCTTCCTCCGTTTCAACTATCCCTCCGGCTGATACTTCATCAGCTGGCGAGATCTTCTTAGCGCGCACTTGTTCTATAGTCTGGGCCAGATAGGCGCTGTTCTCTCCGGCCTTATCACCGCAAGGTTGCCCAGTAAATATACCTTGTATGAGACTGTCACTGGCGCCGCAGCGAACCAACTTAACGATAATTGCCCAATCACGTTCACTTCGAGACCGATAACCTCTACTATCTCCGGTACGAATCTTATGCCGCGTCTTGCTGTCCAGCTTAGCAAGGGCAGTAATATCGGCCACGTTGTAACGTCGTTCGGGGTGAAGATTTTCAAGACGTACCGCAACATGTTCTGCCTCCTTCTTATTCATCGTACCGGGTATACGTAATACCCTGTTACCATTCCAACATGCGATGTCTGCTGTTGGAACATCTTCGACCATTATCTTGTTGAAACCTTCTAGCATTTCGATGTCTGTAATGGGAGCATCAAGAAACCAATATAAATGCCATCCGTGGCCTGAGAAGACCAATGCAGATGGCGGGAGTGTACACATAGGTCGTTGTAGATCGTCTACATCAACCCAGAGCACCGTTGATCCAAGTATGTCAGCTTTCTCGGATCCTTCTGTACTGCGCATTGCAGGGCCGAAGAATACATTAGCATCCGTTGGTATAGTTGGTAGCGCAGCATCAGCCTTATAATACTTATGTGCAGATCCAACTGGTGTACCAACGGATATTGCTAACAGTCCTCCGAAAGTAAATTGGGAGAGGAACTCTTGTATTATATCCATAACTTGTTTGAGCGGAGTAGCTCAGACTAGTCTAAGACTAGCCTTTTAGTAAAGCAATTTTCTTGATGCGGTTACGAGCGGGATACTCTTCGCCCGTTTCAGGATCAACACCGTTGCCCGGCTGAATATCAACGGTAATTTTGGCTGTCTTCCCGACCAGGTCATCGGGTCTGACAGTGCCTTTAAAGGTCTTCGGGAAGCCAAGAGCTAGCAGTGTGGCTTTAACCCGGAACATGGCCTTCTCCGTGAAGGTCAAAGTGTCGAAAATGATACGACCGTCGTACTTGCCGCCCTCAACCTTCCATTGAAGGTCGATTTTTTCGTTGCCGGCTTTGGACGTACCCGCTTCTGCTTTGATCGTGGAGGCGGTATATGTATCAGGGGGGACTGGCTCAAGGCCTTGTACTTTCGAGAAATCGATACCTGCCATTTAGTTCTCCTTGTGATATGTGTCTTGTGTCTGGGTTGTGATTAGCTACTCCGCTCAATCAAATCCAAGATACTAGACATAGTTGGGTTGACAATGTGAGTTACCTCACAGTCGTACTGATCTTTAGCATACGAAGCTTTGGTCGCTCGTATGAGACCTACATTAAAAGTACTTGTTCCGACAACGGTCGCGTCTGCAACTCGAATGTCTCGGTCGACTCGATTACGAACCATTAATCGCATTACCATCAAAGCGTAACCACATAACTCTAAGCCAGACTGTCCCCAAATCAAAGGTTCGTAATGAGAGACTTGGTCTTCGTCCTTCTTGTCCGCTTCGTGAGCCATGAAGATTACATTCATGCTATGTGGAGGATCCGCTAACTCTAACATCTTCTTCGACCAGTGCATCATCGTACCAAACAACTGTCCGAAGCCTTGCCGTCCTAACGCCCCCACCATCTTACCGGGTTCAGAACGAGCCGAACCGTTGATAATAGATGCAATGAAACGTTGTACTTCGGTTGTGCTGTCGATGAACACTGTCTTGTAAGGCGGGTTAAGTCTCATAGTCTTGGCATAAGAGTCTTTGGGATCCTGACCCTGTATAATCCATTCATACGGGTCGTTGAAGTCTTCCATAGCCTCCAGGGTGATTATAGAAGGCTTGTTCACTCGGTTTCTTAGGACTTGAGGATTACCGTACGCATTTAAGTCAAGCACCTTACCGAATCTTTCATCATCACAGGCTGTCCCCAATAAGTGGGTCTTACCACAACCGGGTTGTCCATAGAATAGCAACTTAAGCCCTTCGTTAGTTTCATCAAACGGTCTCGCCATCATTCTCCTCCTTAGATTTCATCCGTGCTAGAATCACTACCACGCATTGAACTTGCTGATACACGGGGTTGGAACTCTTCCCGTAAAAGGACTTCGTAGTTACTACCCGCATTCATAGTCAAGCATGGAGACTTGAAGTGGCAGAAGTTACAACTCAGCCAACCAGGTGCGGGATACAACTTAGTTGACTTACGTATCATCTCTGCACCTGTATAGTAGATGTTCTTCATCAGTTCCTTGATCTCGTACTTGGAACGATATACAGGATATCGCATGAAGAAAACGGGTTCCTTCTCGCGCAACGTAGCAAGCATATCACCATAGAACATCTGAATGGTATCTTCACTGTAGTCGGGAAAGAGTTGGGTAATCCATGATTGGTAATAGAAGTCAGTACAGTCAACCCTGGTAGCTTTTGAAAGTGAACCGTCTTGTAACATTGCAGGTGCTGTAGGGGCTTTCTTTCGCATGATGTTGTACAAGATACCTTTAATGGGATATCCAAACATCTGTTCAGCAGCGTAGGAATATGCACCACATTGTTCATCGTTCGCTAAAGAGTTCACTAACTCTTGAACAGAGCGGGCTGTCTTACATTCCCAGATCCAATATTCACCTGTCTGTTTATGTCTGACAATACCATCAAACCGTCCACCTAGACGCATTCGTTTTGTAATCTTACCACCAGGTGTTCGTAAGGGTACGTCAAACTCTTCCTCAAGGCTAATGAACTCCAGGTTCTCGTCGGAGTACATCTTGTGATCTTGTTCTACCCAGAGTTTGTAGTGTTCGAGTAAGCCCCTCATCATCAATATCTGTTCGTCAAACGCTGCAGACTCTGAAGGCCAAAGCTCCCCTACCTTGTTAATGATCTCCTGTTCATCATGGAGATACAATTCCAACGCTCTATCAAGAGGTGTATGGTCGGGACCGTAGTACATCTCTAGACAGTAATGGATCGCTCTGCCTGTAAAGAAAGGCAAGTACGGAACGACGGGTTCAAGATTAAGGCCCATCGCGGAACTCCAACTCCACTTCCGCCTGCATGACCGAAACGAACGTACGTCTGATATGTGAATTGAAACGGGTTTCTTGGCTGATGTATCTGATTTATCGAAATGATAGTATCGGGACATAGGAAGCCGCCTCCAGTACGGCTGGGTAGGGAGGAGTGTATGGCAGTATCTGGAGCCTGCCTATACACTCCTCAATCTTACGTGATAATTATCAAGGCAAGTCTAAAAAAGAACAAGGTGTGACTATAAGTCTCCTCTCACCGTGTCGTCAGAGTCTTCAGCAGCCTGTTGAAGAAAATAGTATACCAGTTCTGCATCCGACCATTTGTTACTCAAGGCGTCCAAGACCAACTTGTCTTCACGACATGACCATAACAGGAATATGTTCTTCGGTTCTTTGATATCGATACGGTGAATCCTGTCTACGGCTTGTGTCATCTTGATAGTGCTCCAGTGACTATCAATGAACACGGCATTCTTAGCCCATTGTAGGTTAAGACCTTCACCCATTGAATCGATAGTGCCTACCAGCAGCCCTGTGCTGCCAACTTCTCGCTTTTCACCCCCAATCCATAAGCCACATCCGAACTGATTCGCGATATGGAGGGCTGTAGCACGGAAACGGGTGAAGACAACGGTAGGTTCGTCTTCGTGGTCCTTCCGGAAGTCTTCAAACCATGCTATCTTGCCAGACGGAGCGTCTAAATCGAGCGAAGCAGGTAGGGATGACACCTGCATTAAGCGGGTTATCATCGTAAGCGCATTGGTGATCCTCAAAGTCTTCCCTGCTACCTTCACTTCTATGTCTGTCTGCTCTCGAATGGTATTGTAGAGCACTTCTTGCTGAGGAGTCATTGCTACGTGTTGCTCAATCATGATACGTTCAGGCAGTTCTGGTGCTACTTCTTCTTTAGTACGACGTAACATGAAGGGTTCGAGTAATCGACCGAACTCTTCTGCGTCTTTAGGCTTTCCTATCTTATACTTCTCGAAGTAACCCGACGTCACCTCAAGATTTGACATCACCCAGCCCCAATATGCCGGAAATTCGAAGGCATCTAGGAAGTTTAGTATCGACCACAAGTCAGCAGGTGTCTTTTCCATAGGCGAACCCGACAAAGCAACCTTGCGAGCGGCCGAAACTTGTTTAATGCCCTTCGTCATCTGTGCTTTACGGTTCTTTATGCGATGGCATTCGTCAACGATCATGCAATCCCACACGAGCGAAGCTAATCGATTCCGCGTATCCTCATGAAGGAAGTCATAATAGGACATAATCACGTATCCTTTGATATCTAGATACTTATAACCCAGTCTACCGGGTACGTGAACGTCCCATCCGGGGTCCTGCTCACGGATAGCATCGATCCATTGCAGTATGAGAGACGGAGGGCACACCACTATACAACGCCAAGGGTCGCCGGAGCGGGTTACTTTGGCTATCTCCAAGGCTGTAATGGTTTTACCCAGTCCACATTCATCAGCAATGAGTAAGTTGGGTGCGTAGAGGGCTTTCTTAACCGCAGCCGCTTGGAATGGGTAGAGGGTCTTTATGACAACCTCAATTCGCTCATGATGGCACCGCTGGACGGTCTAAGTCCTTGCCTTCTGGATGATCGGGATTGATGGCTTGAGCATACGACCAGTTCTTAAGCGTCAGGATAGAAGTGTTCATCAAGGCCGCATTCGGGATGTTATGTACGTAGTCTCTCAAAAGTTCTTCCAGACACTTATGCAGATGTATATGGCGGGACTTATGGAAGCCCGCATTGAGATTCATAGTCATGATTATTCTCCAGACATAATATGATAATACCTCGCATGCTTATATGCATCCTGAGCATGGATAAGACCTGAGAGTCGTTCCATATGATCAGGAAGGATCTCTGTACGACTCATTATACCAGGCTCTTGAAACACTATAACCGGTTGAGGTACCATGAGGCTTGTGAAAGCCTCGACAATTCCGATAATGCGGACGGACGGGAATATGGAACCTACTTGCTCCATAGCACGTCCAGGACGCAGACGGAAAGCTTCTAACACTACGATCTCAGGTAGTAGCGTCTTGTCGTTGACATCGACAAAAGTGCCGTTGAACAGGGCCATGAAGAACGATAGTCTGTCCTCCCAAGGTATCTGCCAACTACTTACTACCTGAAAACCATACACACTACCTGGATGCTGCTGTATGCAACAAACACCCGTAGTAGTACCGGGGTCGATCGCGACGATGCATTTATCTTTCATCGGTACCCCCAAGGCCATTGGCTTGAGCACTGGATCCTATATATTTTTTGGAGCCAGTTTTTCGCCCCTGCCCTCTGTTTGCCTTGCGTGCGGCCTCGCCCACCAGCTTTTGCCGAGCTCTTGCGGTATAGAACTGTCGAGCCTCTTTGATCCATCCCGCGACTTCTTGCTTGATATCATCTTCAGTGGTCGGCCTACTAAGGCGTTCACTCAAGGTATCACGGGCAGCAAACTGTAAAGCCTTATTAAGTACGGCTATCTCTATACAAGGATTGTACGGCATGTTACTCCTTTCATGTAGAGTAAAAGCGGGCGAGCTCTCGTTGATCAAATTGCCATGAGAACCCGCCCACCGTAGGAAGGGGTGAAATCTCGTCAGTAGAGAAGAGAATGACTGACGTTATTTCTGAACGGGTACCGCACCTTTGGTGACGATCTTTTTGCCGTGGGCGTCAAGACCTTTGGCTTTCAGATCTGCGGCGCGTTTGATTCGATAAGCTTTCTGTGCCGCGTAGTTATAACGCGGTTTCAGCTCGATGTTGAAAGCCTTCAGTGCGGTGACTACCTTCTCGTAGTCAGCAGGTTTGATATTGATTACCCAGGCTTTGCCGTCTGCGGAAACTCGACCACCACCACTCTTGCGAGCTCGCGGTGTGTTTTTGTAACCGTCAAGGATGAGCTTGGTGAAGAGCCACTTACCTGAACCCTCTTCTTTGGTGCCGGCAATCCCACCATCGCGGGCGAGTGTGCGGACACGCATTTCCGAAACGCCCAAGTACAACGCGGCGGTGCGGAGATCCATTACATCTGGAAACTTGACATTGGAAAGATCTACTGTGTTACTCATGATATATGCTCCTTTCAAAGCGACTAAAGAATGAATGTTGAACTATCTATATTTTACGCTTATATGCGTAAACAGTCAAGATGGATCATTAGGTCTCTATTTGTCTACGTGCACCTCCTTGTCTTTTAAATCCAACAGGTCGTAAAGTTCTTTGGGGGCTTCCCCGGGTATTGATCGAGGATCCAAACGTACGTGCACAGCAAACCATTCTATGGCTTTCTGATGCCGAAAGAGTTGCTTGTGTATCTGGTAGTTTATTAAGGCTTGCACAGATACATAGCATAGCAGGATAATAAAGAATAGGGTTCTATCGGTCATTTCTTGCCCTTAGGACGAGTGTCCTTACCCTTCGCTTTACGATTGCGCTTGCGACTCTTCGCTTCCATCTTACGTCGCTTGCGAGCCTTGACCTCTTCCAACTTACGTTGCTTCTCCGCGGAAGTCTCAACAGGATGAGATTTGTTCTTTACGGGCTTTCTAGCCGCGCTTCGAAGTGCTTTCAGTGTTGAAGCATTACGCAGGTTGTTAAGACCTTCGGCACTGAACAGTTCTTCAAGGTTAGGGATGTCTTGCATAACGTCTCCTTTCATGAGTTTACGCTGATGAGCGCTTCTGCTATCATCAACAAGTAATGAGCCAGCTCTGGTTTGATCCTACCGTTACGGAGCGGGCGAATACGTAACTGATTGTACATGACTAAGACCCAACTAGGATCCTTCTTACAATAGTACTGCAGACCGCGACGTGAAATTGCCCAATCCCATTCAGTAGCATAGGGCCCAGCATGATATCGTTTACGCACTGTATCTGCGTACGCTAATATGTAATCAGCAGCTGCATATTCAATGCCATGTATACCGTCTACGGTAACTCGGCTATACGGTATAGCATTCAACAAGTTGAACGAACGCCATACCTTGACTGCTTGATCGTTACCAGGCAAGGCCCTATCCATATAGACCTGTAGTCTGGCACAACAAACTCTGGCATCCACATACGTAGTCCACTTACCATGAGTACTACCCCGTATAGTATGCCATATAGGTTCGTACGCTGCAGCATACATAGTATGCTCAGGATACTCTTCATCAAGGTCTGTATCGAATACCCTAAACGGTCGGGCCATCTTTTTTCTTCCTTCGTGTAGTGGATCTTAGTGCTGGTGGCTTGAGTGGATTCCACGTACGAAGTGTATCAGCAATCCCTGCAAAACCATTAGCTCTAAGCAGCGCTTGAACTTTAGGGCTCTCTTCGTGGCTCATGTAAACAACGAACTTGTTGCGTCCGTCTTTACGTCGGGCTCTACTAACAGTCCCTGTCAGATACTCGGTAATTGCTTCATCCGATACCATATGACGCTTCACCAGAGACTCGGGCACTATCGGTTCCAAAGCGGATTTCAGCGCGCCCTTACGTATTAGTGCTCTAACGTAGTTAGGGGTGAAGTTCATCAACTTGGCCGTATCTTCGATATTATGCGTTGGCATATCTTCCTCCTTCCTTTCAATGTAGCCCACGCTGGATGTCCAGCAGAGCCCTTAATACATTACGCATTCCTACACGTACTACCATTATCTCTAGCATCTGATACGCTGAGGTATATTTGCCAGGGATCCGTACATTATGTAAGTCTTCGTCCGTTCCCACTTCAGAGTATGGCACTGCACTATCTAATACAGCCTGTGCATCAAGTGCTTGCTGTTGCATCATCCTCCGAAGCTCACGATTAGACATCAGGTTCTTATACATCTGTCTCCTTGATACTACTAATAGAAACAGACCAGTCTGCTCCTAAGTAACTTAATTATAAAACAGGTTATGGGACTTTTACAAGTCCACCTAGTCGGGTAGCTTGTCGTCCAGGACCTTGAGCTGCTCGAGTACGACATCCATCATACGATTGACGGCAGGTTCTACTCGATCGTATATCCGATTGGTTGGGGCGTCGCCGTTATGTTTGATCGAACGGTCTTTGGCATCTCGCACTATCGTCCTCATACGGGTTACTTCATTCAGTAAACCAGCCAGCAACGTTAGCGAGTTCAGGTCTTCATGGTACGAACCCTTAGGAGGCTCAAATCGTATGCCGTTGGGTCTGCCAGATGAATCTCGATCACCGGGTGCATGTATCCAGCCCTGAGGATACTCTGCGGTGGCCTTAGTCCAACAAGCCTTGCAAAGATTTATTCGACCTTCGTTACTAAACGCCCCACAGACACCTTTATGATAGGTGGTCTCGGGCATTATAATCCTTCCACAACCGTGCTCCATCACATACCTCCTCGTGCAATATACGTACCAAGGTTATCAAGCTCTGTAGCCTTGGCTTCAAAATCTGATCGAAGGAACTTGGGAATTATACATCCATTGCTAGCCTTCGCTATATAGTTGGCCACCTTCATCCCCTCTATCTGAGCAAGGATAGCCTCCATGTAACATCGCTGCTGTAGTAGCCACTGCTCATTTGTCATCGTTACCTCCTTAAGATAACTGTAATTAAATTTCTCAGCCCACTTCCCGATATCAGTAAGCGGCATACTTATCGTACCGGCAGTTGGCACATAGACATAGACGAGCTCCACGAACCTCTACCCAATGTCGCTTGTTAGCAACTGAGTACGGAGCGGGTAGTTTATACTCCGCGTTGGCGGGTATCTTCAAGCCCAACTCGAGTGCTGGCTTACTATAGGTAGCATTGCCACACGAGTCGCAGGCTCTTACATCGCCATGTACGTGGAGATCTGAAAGGGTGATTTCAATGGTCATTCCATTACTCCTTTGAGATGTACCTTCCGATATAGCGCAGCTAAAGCTTCCTGGTAAACCGGGTCGTACATCAAGTTCATCCATCCTGTCCAGATACCTTCAGGATAACACATATCTACAACGCGTTTCGCAGCAACCTTCAAGCCTGCCATACCTTTCTGATTCATCCTACGGATACCTAACGGACAAGTTTTCATCACTGCCGCCAGATATCAACCTTTGCAGGCATCTCGACAGGGATAGGAACGGGTACGGGCCAGTTAGGCACCTGGATAGGGGTCTGCTCAGGCCGTGTAACGGGTTGCGGAACAGGACGCTGGGTCTTACGTTTCTTCTTACCGATGTAGCTCATAGTCTTGTGCTCTCCTTTCTACCAATCCGGCAACACACGCATGCTGCGCAGTAACCGTTTAATCGCTCTGTATTCATCGTCCGTACAACGGAACTTCCAGGTGCGGCGTTGACGATGCTCTTCGATGTAGTACTTCACATCATCTTTGGATACGAAGACCTTATCTACCTTCGAGTTGATAGGCTCTGTATGATGGACCGCGATACGTCCCTGCTTGATCAACGAACGGACGTAATGGTGGTCGCATCCCATACGAAGAGCTGCTTCCTTTATATCGCAGTACTCAACGTATCCTGTTGGTCTGCTGGAGGAATCTCCATCTGACATATGTCACCTTCCTTGTTTATGATCGGCACTCCGTAGATCTGAGATGCCAGATTGACGTAGTAGGGATTCCCTTGGTTCAGGATCCCTCGAATCGTTGCGTACTCTGACCGACATCCGAGGTGTGCTTCGAGAACTGTACCGCCAAGTTCAGCGCATACTACTACTGAACGGTCTACGTTGTATTCCGTAGCTGGTACCGGTTGCCAGAAAAAGTAGAAGCCACAACCGCAGTCCCACTCCATACAGGCCCAACGTTCGTCGCCTGGGATATCTTGATCCGTTCTAGGTCTCCATGACTCACACTTAGCATGTGCGGTTTCGAAAGGCTTCCAAGCATACACGCCGTTGTAAGAGCATAGTATACGATCGCCGCGTTCATCAATACTAAATGAGCAAGCCTTCCAGCCGAAGACTGTCTTTGTCTCATCATCATCGATAGGTTTGATGAAGTCCGGTACAGGCTCTTCAGACTTAGCATCGTCTTGCCAGCCATGATTGTTGACGTAGCCACCTTGAGCCCTAATGTTTGCTTGACTGACTCTGTTCGCGGAGTCCCATATAGAGGCGATTTTACGTAAGCCGGCTACGGAGACATAATGCTTCTGAGCGATGTGTTCAACGCTCTTGAGATGCGCTCCGCTATCGCCGGGCCACGTCATGCCTTTGCAGGACTTACATTCGTCACCCGGGTAGGCTTGAAAGTAACCGTCGCTACGCTGTTGCATAGGCGGTTTGTAACCTGGATACTGATGCTTATCCATGTATTCATCGATAGCATCTTCTTCAGGGCTAGCCATGATAACTCCTTTCCTCTCTTAAGAGATTGGTTAGGAGAACCCGGCCGGAGAGTAAACCGGGTTCTCCCTTCGACGTTATCAGTGATACAGGATTGTAATCACCTTACAGCCCCTAACGTACGTCATTCACCATACGTTAGAGACTGTCAGTCGACGACTATCCTCTATATGTTTCTAAGCAGCACTGTACTCATTAATATAATTATAACATAGGATACCTATCTTTTACAAGTCCACTTACGTATCAGACATATGACAATGAGCCGCTGCCATGGGTGTCGGCGGGTAGGTAAATCGACTGATGCGAACCAGGTGTCGTCGTCGTAGTCTGGTAGTGGGGAGCATTTCAATTTTGCTCCTAGCTTGAGCAGTAGGCGGGTTCTTTTCGAGACTTGGTCGTGGGTACCATCTGTGATGTTAACATGGTTACCCGTACAAGTTGTTTTCATGTTCTCTCCTCTTATATTATATCTCAAGCCCTGTACAAAGGCAACTGATCAATATGGAAAGCGATTGCACAGGGCTTTGGACTACCATCGATTCTACCGGGCAAGGAGATACTCTGCGAGTACTTCCAACTCGGAATCCGAAAGGCCCTCGATCTCGTTACCGTCCACGTCTTCTACTACGAGACCGTCTACGTAATCAGACATAAGACCTACGTCTGGCTCAGCTCTGCAGAGCGTTCCTTTGATGATGGCCTCACGACCATCTGCGAGTGTAACTTCCATCTCTCTCATGGGTGTGTCACCATGGTGAAGATGAAGGTCAGGCATCCACAGATGGGTATCATGGCCATCAGTACTAACGTTACTCTCAACATCTTAGACGCAAACATCATAGCCTCCTACCCCCTGCCCGTTCGCCGTTTCTAAGATGGATCAGGTCGTCCTCGGACAGAGGAGTGTCACTAACGTACCAGGCGTTGGGAAGGGCCTCGTAGAAATGGATCGGAGTCCCTTCACCGAACGCATCAATCACAGCTACACATGGCGAAGGCTCAAATCCTTCGTCCATTATGTAAGCTAGTCGTGCGGTGGCTCCACTTACCGTGGAGTAGGTCTTCGTTTTACACATTGCAACCTCCTATACGCGTGTAGTTCTGAAAATTATTTTTCGCTCATCTCTAGGCCGCAGGCACTATCAAGCGATGGACTTCGACCTATGTCCTGGACGTTTGATCATGGGAAGAGCCCCGAGATAAGCATCTGCGCTATCATATGCTTGCATGTAACGTGACGGTAAGCATGGTCCGGGCATCCGCAAGCGAAGATCGTAGAACCATACTTAGCTACCTTGTCTTGGAGATCCTCTGGGGACATAGCCAGTTCTCTTGCTGCGTCCAGTTTACGAGGATCGTATCGCCCAAGCGCAGTAGCGAAGTCTGCTGCTAAGGACACTCGTTCATCGGCAACCATTTTAGATACTCCTCCTGCTGATCCGTTGGCAGGATCCAGTAGAGCTTTGCGTCGTGAAGTTCTTGGTAGCTGTATACGGCGGTGAGCACTACGTCGATCACTAGGATACGTACCCTTACTGTCATCTCGTAAGGAGATAACGTTGAGCGATAGCTCTTAACGGAGATCGTACCGGCATCCTTAAGCATCGGTGTCATGCGATCATGATCCAGCTGTATGTTGTTATAGCTCACGCCCAGGAGACACTTCTCCTCGTACAAGGATGTGTACTCCTTCTGCAGAGCTGCTAGCCTGCTGATCTGTTCGTGAGTTAGGGGTTCAAACTCGATCATCTTAGTCTCCTATCTCGCAGTAGTGGCACATGTAATCCGGTCCGTAAGCGTCGCCGATGTATGTGCCATGCTTACATAGATCGCCCGGTGTGTTACGCCATCCCTGAGGATACCGTTGTTCGAGATTAGCCCTGCATGTATCACAGAGAGCAACGTCGCCACTTGGGCTTGTGCTCCCGCAATACGTCTGCATCGGGGAGAAGTCTCTCTTCATCCCTACTACGACAAGGTTCTTACATCTCTCGCTCATGATAGTTCCTCCAAGGTCTCCGCGAAGCGAATGCTCTTGAAGCCTATAGCATCGGCATCTAGCACTTGCTTAAAGTATATAGCACCGCAGTCGTTACATACGAACTCGACATACCAGTTATCTTGCTCTGGTGTATCGCTATAGTTCGCGGCCGAGATTACTGGACCTCGACAATAGCCTTCGCGGTGATCAATGCGAACGTAATTCATGACTCTCCTTCCAAGGGAACGCTTGATGAGTACCGTCCCGAGCATCTAACATTGCATTGAGCGCAGCCTCTGCTGCTTCATATCTGGCCTTCGCGGCCTTCTTAAGTACCAGGGTCGCAGCCTGTCGAGCCTTGATTACTTCCAGGAGTCTCTCTGTGGTATAGGTATCTAAGTACCAGTACCATCGATACTGCCCAGGAGCAGTACGTTGGAGAACTGACAAGTGTACCAGCTTACATAACTGGTTCCGGACGTTCATCTTCTGCCAGTATGTATCGTCAGAGTACGAGCGCGTCTGCATGTGCTTCTCGATATAGATCTGGTACGCTTGCGCGTTGCTGATGTACTTGTGGCTGAGTTCGAATAGCCTGGTGATGAACCCGTAGTTGGGGCTGAAGCTATCCGTCCAGTGATCATAGATCGAAGTATAGTCGTCTCCAGCTGCTTTCAAGGCTTCATCGTACGTGGAGTACGGGCCTTTGTAATATGGCGGTGAGTCAGTACCTACGTGATAGTACTGGCCCGGCGCTTTGTATTGGATCTTCACGTTACTCTCCTCGCTCTACCTGATAGGTGGTGAGCTTATGCCAAGTCTCTTCGATCATCACCGAAGTGGGATCCTCCATGCCGATGATCTCAGCACCCCATTCATTGATACGATCTACGGCGGCTGAGTGTGGTACCGCTACTCCTAGATCTACTTCTTCGACTACCTCGTGGGTCGTCACCAAGAGATTGCATAAGTCACAATCTTCAGGTAACTGGTCCATGAGGGTCTCTAGTATACTGTGCGCAGCTGAGCGCATCGCATCATTCTTCATTTCGTCTCCTCGTCCATGATCGTGGTGCAGTAGCGTTGGAACTCTTCCATATGGTTCGCCAGGAAGTGTTCGATAGCGCCATACTTCTGAGTGGCGTTTACGACATCCTCTGGAAGCTCCTTGTACAGGCGATCAAGCCTGGCCGCTTCCGCTGGATCATCTTCGATGCCGAATGCGAAAGCATCGACATCAGCCCCTGCATACAGGGCTAGTATGATGTCTACTGTTACGTAGACTTTATCCTCAGGTCCATCTATCATGTTACTCTCCTTTGCCCGATTGCGGGCGAGCTTGTCTGAGCTCATTCAGCTAGGCCTCCAGCCTAGGACGTCTCCCGACGTTTCGCTCTGTGACACTCTAAAGGCGGGTTAGTGGCCAAACGCTTTGAGAGCGATCTTGCAGAGTCTCTTGTATCCGGCCGCCATGTAATTGGCTGCGAGCCAATCGACCAGGTCTTTGGCTGTGCCACTGACTGGGATCGTCTTCGCTGCTTCCGCCGCTGCGGCGTCCATCTTCTCTACTACTGCTTGGTTAGCTGGCATTATCATTCTCCTTCGTCTAATATCCTAGTGGTGTACTAGGTGAATCGCTTAGCAAGTGTATTCTGCTACATCGTGAAGATAGCAGTCCAGGTCATTTCTCGCAGCAAGGAACGCGTTGACACGTTTCTCAAGCTCACGAGCGTCAGCGTCCGTCAGCTGACAGTGTCCATCTTCATCATCGAAGCCTACCGGTTCGAGACGTATCTCTTGGATACGTTCTGTGTGACCATCCTCGAACTCCCAGGCTAGGATACGGTCGTCTGCGATATAGTTATGGAGCGCGAACTCATCGAGATGCAGTATCGCTTCGCTTCCGTCGAAGCGTCCCAGAGATGGCTTGGCCTCAAGGATCGAAGATCGTATGTTGGTACGTATCCAAAGCTCTCCTTCATCGCGCCAGTCGAACTCTACCTCGCCTGACATCGGTAGCCCGAGCTCGTCGCAGGCGTGCGTTTCGAAAGCCTCCTGAGCTTCTTCATACTCATCGCTGGATGTCATGGTATCATACATACCGTCAATCTCATCAGCCGATGCATCGATGAGATGCGTCTCTGATGGGTTGCTACTATCATGTAGCCAAGCGAATGTATCCTTGAACGTGACTCGGTAGCAGTACTTGTATTCCGTTGCCGGATAAAGACTGCTTACGTCCTCCGCTCCTAGTACTACTGGCTTGCTATTGTAACTTACGCTAACGGCCATCTTTCTCTCCTTTGCTACGGTTCGCGTAGCGTCGTCTGGATACACGGATCCAGGACTTTATAATAAGAATGTGGCAGCAGGATGGTATCGAATGTACGGGGGGCTGCGACTGGTTCTTAGTTACTTGTGTCTTCGATCTACCTCCAGGTTCCACTCTCTAATACAGTCTATACAGGTGATCTCGTACTCGTCAGGCCACTGTTGTCTCGCGAAGCGACCGTACGAGGCGAGGAACGAAGTCGAACAGCCAGGACACCTGAATCTTGAATGGGTGTCTGAAGACTCTTTCGCCTGTTTAATCGCTATGGCACGGATCGCTTGGAGATTCCTCACTGGTCGTCCGGCCTGGTCCCATTCGCTAGGAGGATTGACGCAGTCTCTCCCGCTATGAGGATCGTTCTTGGGATATGTTGCTTCGATACTATGATAGGGATGTTTCATAAGTTATATCTCCTCGATACATGATAAGATAGATTGGTTATATATTATAATTATAATATAAGTTATGGGGCTTTTAAAAGTTTGCTTCGGCTACTCGTCCAGGAGGAATGTGTGAGGCGGCCGGCTAAGACCCTTAACAGGGTGAAAAGAGTCTTAGCATAAAGATAAGAATAATAATAATAATATAATTTCGTGGTAGTAGATTCAAGA
>Ga0307377_10002941_pt1 | contig 19686 bp, 21 predicted proteins | sample TR3MG_FD_202535 | JGI IMG/M metagenome (GOLD analysis project Ga0307377, IMG submission 202535) | Soil microbial communities from Risofladan, Vaasa, Finland - TR-3 | ecosystem: Environmental > Terrestrial > Soil > Coastal area > Acid sulfate soil | place: Finland: Risofladan, Vaasa | collected... | reverse complement strand
TATTATCTGCGGGCGGAAAAAGTGCGCGCTCTTCTCTGTCATGATTTTGAAAAAGTTTTTCAGGAGATTGATGTCATTATGGCACCAACCACTCCTTCAACCGCGCTTAAGCTAGGAGCGACGAAGGGACACCCGATGTTTGGGGAAGTGCAGGATATGTTGGTGGAGGCTTCCTCGATTGCCGGTCTGCCGGGAATTAATCTTAATTGTGGCTTTACTAAAAAGGGCTTGCCGGTAGGGCTGCAGATTATCGGCCCGCGATTTTCCGAATTGCTTCTCTTGGGTATGGCTCAGATGTATGAAAAGGCAACCGATTGGCAGAAAAGAAAGCCCTCATTAAATTAGATAAAAAGAAAGAAGGCAAAATGAGAAGAAAGGAAATTTTTACTTTCATTAAGCAAAATCGCCGTTTTGATTTAGTTTGGGCGTCTCAGATTTTGTCACAGATAACTCTTAATATGATTAATTTTGTGATGGCGACCCGGATTTATGAACGCACCGGCTCAACTTTGGCCGTTTCTTTCCTTTGGGTTTTTTATTATCTCCCGGCGTTTTTCCTGGGTCCTTTTTCCGGCCTGTTTGTTGATTGGTGGAGCCGGCGGAAAACCCTCTTATACGCTAATCTTCTGCAATCTTTGACCGTGGCCCTTTTCCTCCTGATGAAAGACGGAATATATCCAATTTTTCCGATTGTTTTCCTCTATTCGCTATTGAATCAGTTTTACTGTCCGGCCGAAGCGGCTTCCATTCCTTGGCTGGTCAAGAAAGATGACTTGCCCCTGGCGAACAGCCTTTTTATGCTTACTTCCCAAAGCGCTCTGATTTTTGGCTTGGGGGTAAGCGGGGTTTTGATTCGACTTTTTGGTAAAGATAATCCAATTTGGGTCGCGGCAGTTTGTCTTTTTCTCGCCGCCGTTTCGGTTTACTTTCTCCCCCAAAATGAACCAAAGCGGCCAAACTTTTTAAACAGTTTTTCCGGTTTTTGGGAGGAAATAAAGGCAGGCTACTCTTTCATTAGAGAAACGCGATTAATTCTTTTTCCTTTACTTTTGATGATTGCTTTTCAGGTATTTATGGTAATTTTAGGAGTGACTCTGCCCAGTTTGGCCAGCAACATTTTACAAATAAAAATCCATGACGCGGGGCCGCTTTTAATTGTGCCTTTGGGAATGGGGGCGCTTACGGGAGCTTTGGTCCTGACTCATTTGGCCAGTCGCTATCGCAAGCGTTGGTTAATGAAAAAAGGTTTTGGCTTGGCCTTTCTCGTTATCGCCTGCTTTTCCCTGTTCATTCCCCTTCTGGGGCGTTATAAGATAGTGGCAGCGATTCCGCTGATGTTTTTGTTAGGCCTGGCGGGCTTTTTAGTCTACATTCCTAACCAGACCTTAATTCAGGAACATACGCCTCGAGATTTAAGAGGGAGGGTTTACGGAACCTTGGCTTTTTTCGGCAACCTAGTCACTTTGCCTTGCCTTCTTTTTGCGGCGACGATAGTGGACTTAATTGGGGTAAAGATATTTATGTTTTTAGCCTCTGGAGCGGTTTTAGCGATGCTTTTGATTTTTGATCGAGTGGAGCAGTTTATTTTAGTCACTAAGAAAGAAGTCGCGATAGCGGCGGTCTAAAGATGAAGATTAAAAGAGTCATTGTCGGTTTGGAGGTTCATCTCGAGTTGAGAACCCGATCGAAAATGTTTTGCTCTTGCCCGGCCAATCATTTCGGCCGGGAGCCCAACAGCCAAACTTGTCCTGTTTGTTTGGGCTTACCCGGGGCTTTACCGGTGCCGAATCGTAAGGCGATTGAATGGACAATCTTGCTTGGCCAAGTTTTGGGAGGAGAGGTCCAGCAGTTCGCCCGCTTTGATCGAAAAAACTATTTTTATCCTGATTTACCTAAAGGTTATCAAATTAGCCAATACGAATTGCCTTTTATTTTGGGTGGGGGGCAGATATTAGATAGCGGAAAAGAAATTCATATCCGCCGGGTCCATCTGGAGGAGGACACGGGGAAACTTATTCATCAAAGGATTAATGGCAAAGAATGGACTTTGATTGATTTTAACCGGAGCGGTGTCCCTTTAGTGGAAATCGTTTCTGAGCCGGATTTAAGCTCTTCAAATGACGCTAAAGAATATTTGGAAAAACTGCATCAACTAATACGCTATTTGGGGATTTCCGATGCCGATATGGAAAAAGGCAGTCTGCGGCTGGAACCAAACGTTAATTTAGAAATTGAGGATGAAGGCAAGCTTTTTTATACCCCGATTGTAGAAATTAAAAACATTAACTCATTTCGTTTTGCCAAGCGGGCGATTGACTATGAAGTTGAGCGGCAAATGACCGTTTTCCAGGAAAAAAGGGTAGAAAAAACCGAAGGCAATAAGGAAACTCGCGGTTGGGATGAAAAGCGGGGAGGGACCGTTTCTCAAAGAGTGAAAGAAGAAGCATCGGACTACCGATATTTTCCAGAGCCGGATATACCACCGATTAGGTGGAGCGAGAAAGAAGTGGCAGAGTACAAAGCACAAAGCACAAAGATCGAACTACCGAGAGCAAAAAAAGAGAGATTTGTTAAAGAATATGAGCTGACGGATTATCAAACAAATGTTTTGACCCAAGAGAGAGAAATGGCGGATTTTTTTGAAGAGACGGTTCGTTTAGGAAGAGTGAAAAATGTTTTGCCGACTGAGGTGGCTAATGTTATAATTAATAGGCGCTTCCCGGCCGGATTGTCGGCGGTTGAGCTGGCCGATTTCGTTGCTTCCAGCAAAGAAAAAGTCGAGTTATCTCGCGAGGAATTAGACCGGGCAATAACTGAGGCGATCGAAGAAAACCCGGCCACAGTTGAGGGCTTTCGGAAAGGCAAGCCGCAAGCTTTAGGGGCGATTGTCGGCCAGATTCGCCAAAAAACCGGGGTAGTGGTTTCGATAGAAGAAATTATCAAAAGAATTAAAAAGGATTAGAGAAGGGACCGGATTTATTATGGGAAAATTTGTTCATCTTCATGTTCACTCGGAATATTCGCTCCTGGACGGTTTGAGCAAAATTCCCGATTTGATTAAAAAGACTAAAGAATTGGGAATGGAGGCAATCGCTTTAACCGATCACGGAGCAATGTACGGAGCGATTAAGTTCTATAACAAAGCCAAAGAGGCCGGAATTAAGCCGATTATTGGGGTGGAAACTTATATGGCCAAAAATTCCCGTTTTGATAAGGTAGCGGGAGAGGATAATGATCAATACCATTTAATTCTCCTGGCCAAAAATAATCTTGGCTATCGGAATTTAATGAAGTTGGTGACTAAAGCCAATCTTGAGGGTTTTTATTATAAGCCCCGAGTAGACATGGAGCTTTTGCAGGAATATCATGAGGGCCTTATTGCTTCCAGCGCTTGTCTGAGCGGCGTTATTCCTTCACTTTTACGACAGAAATCTTTTGCCGAGGCAAAGAAAAAGGCCCAGGAATTGGTGGATATTTTCGGTAAAGATTTCTATTTGGAAATTATGGACAACACTATTCCCGACCAAAAGAAAGTTAACAAGGAAATAATTAAGCTTTCCCGGGAGTTAGCTATTCCCCTTATTGCCACGAACGACTGCCATTATTTAAATAAGGAAGATGCGGAAGCTCAAGATGCTCTCTTGGCCATTCAAACTCAAAGGAAAATCGCTGATAAGGACCGGCTTTCTATGGGCCAGTGGCCTGACTTTTATTTAAAATCTCCGGAGGAGATGGAAGCTGCCTTTAGGGAATATCCCGATGCCTTAGAAAACACAGTGAAAATTGCCGAAAAGTGTGAGGTGGAAATTCCGACCGGCAAGATGATATTTCCGGCCTTTCCGGTTCCCGAAGGGGAAACCAGCGAATCGTATTTTAAAAAGCGAGTTTTTGAAGAACTGCCCAAACGATTCCCGAATACGTCAAAGGAAATCGTTGATCGGTTGGAGTATGAAATTGAAGTCATTTCTAAAAAAGGCTTTGCCACTTATTTTTTGGTCGTTTCTGATTTTGTTAATTGGGCGAAAAGTCAAGAAATTCGTGTCGGCCCCGGCCGAGGTTCGGTCGCCGGTTCACTTGTCTCCTTCGTTTTGCGAATCACTTCCATTAATCCTTTAGAGCATCAGCTGCCGTTTGAGCGGTTTATGAATCCTTTTCGGCCGACGCCCCCGGATATCGATTTGGATTTTGCCGACGACCGGCGAGACGAAGTGATTGAATATGTTCGGGAGAAATATGGCCGGGATCGGGTTGCTCAGATTATTACTTACGGCACGATTGAAGCCAGGATGGCCGTTCGCGATATTGCTCGAATTTTAGATTTTCCTTACGCCACGGGTGACCGGCTGGCGAAAATGATACCGATGGGAGCTCAAGGGAGTCATATGACAATTGAACTCGCTCTGAAAGGCTCACCCGAGCTTAAAGCTGCTTACGAGGCGGAGCCAGAGACTAAAAAAATCCTTGACTTGGCGGCTAAAATTGTCGGCGTTTCCCGCCAGGCCTCGGTTCACGCGGCCGGCTTGGTCATTGCCGATAAAGATATTACCGAGTATACCCCTCTTCAATATGATACCGCTCGCGAGAAAATCGTTACTCAATATGATATGTATTCGATGGATTTGAATGTCTCTGACAACGCGATTGGGCTTTTGAAAATGGACTTTTTGGGCTTGCGCAATTTAACTATCCTTGAGAAAGCTAAAGAGTATGTTAAGCAAAAAGACGGGGTGGAAGTGGACATTTCCGGCATTCCGTTAGATGACAAAAAGGTCTTTGAGATGATTTCCCGCGGCGAGACGACCGGCGTTTTCCAGCTGGAATCAGGAGGGATGAGGCGACTGGCCCGGCAAATTCAGCCTAACCGTTTCTCTGATTTGGGAGTGATGATTGCCCTTTACCGCCCCGGGCCGATGCAGTTTATTCCCGACTTTGTTGCCGGTAAAGCCAATGAAAAAAAAATTACCTATCTTCATCCGGACCTAAAGCAGATTTTAGCGGAAACTTACGGCATTGCTGTTTATCAGGAGCAGTGTTTACAGATTGCCAACGTGATTGCTGGCTACAGTTTAGGCGAAGCAGACGTTTTGCGCCGAGCTATCGGGAAGAAGAAAAAAGAGATTATGGAAAAAGAAAAGGCCAAGTTTATGGAAGGAGCCGCGAAGCGGGGTTATAAAAAGGAAATGGCGGAGGCGGTTTTCGGCTTGATTGAAAAGTTTGCCGGCTACGGATTTAATAAAGCCCATTCGACCAGCTACGCCATGATTGCCTACCAAACTGCTTGGATGAAGGCTAATTTTCCGGTGGAATTTATGGCCGCTTTGCTAACAGCAGAGTCGCAAAATGCGGACAAGATTGCCTTGGCTGTCGACGAATGCCATAAAATGGCGATTATTATCCTGCCGCCAGATATTAACTCCTCCTTTGCCGGCTTTACCATTGAAGCCAGCGAAAAATCTTTAAATCAGAAAGCCGTCCGTTTCGGCTTTACGGCAATTAAAAATGTCGGTGAGGCGGCGATTGAGGAAATTCTCAAAGCTCGAGAAGTCGGCGGCCCTTTCAAAAGCTTTTGTGATTTTTACTTGCGAGTTAACGGTCAGAAAGTCAACAAGAAAGTTTTAGAGAGTTTAATTAAGGCGGGGGCGATGGACCGTTTTGGCCGACGCGCCTCGATGTTAGCCGGTCTGGACGTCTTAAGGAATAGGTGCGATCTTATTTTGAGACAGCGTTCTCAAGGCCAAGCTACCCTTTTTGGCGAGAGTTCGGCTCCCGAAACTACCATTCCAGAGGATAATTTTCCGGTGATTGATGAGTTTAAAAAAGAAGAATTGATGAGCCTGGAGAAGGCCCTTTTGGGTTTTTATTTAACGGAACACCCCTTAAAGGAAGTGATGGCCGCCTTGGCGATCGAAGTTAATCAAAAAGTTGGGGAGATTGAAGAAAATGTGGCGGCCGGTGAAAAGGTCGTCTTAGGGGGAATTTTAAGCTCCTTGCGGCAAGTGGTGACGAAAAAGAATAATGCCGAGATGGCCTTTGGTAGTCTAGAGGATGAAACCGGTAAAATCGAATTGGTTATCTTCCCCAAAGTTTACACGGCTCAAAAAGAAGTTTGGGTTAAAGATAAAGCGGTGGTTATCGAGGGAAAGTTAGAAAGGCGGGAGGATACTTTGACTATCTTAGTTGACAGTGGGCGCCTTCTTTCCGCCGAGGATAATCATTACGATTTTGTCGTCCGTATTCCTAAAAGAACCAGCCAAAAAATTTTAATGGGGATAAATAAACTCTTAAAGATAAATCCGGGCGAGAAAATTGGGGCTTTAGTTTTTGAAAACGGCAATGGTAGCCCGAAAAAGTTGGAACTTAACTTCGGGGTAGACTTTACCCCGGAGCTGGAAACCCAACTAAAATCGTTATTGCAAAGTTAGGCTCTTTAGCTTAAAATATGCCAGTTATTTAACTTTAACTTATATGGCAAATCAGATCGTGGTAAAAGGGACTAAAATCAGCATCGGCGATATTATCAGCGTTCAACAGACTATCAAGGAGGATGACAAAGAAAGAACCCAGACTTTTGAAGGCCGGGTAATTGCGATTAAGGGCCGGGAGCCGAACCAGACCTTTACGGTGCGCAAAATTGCCTCAATGAATATTGGAGTGGAAAGAATTTTCCCGGTTAACCTGCCCTCAATTACCAAAGTGGAAGTGAAAAAGTCAATTCCTCCCCGCCGCGCCAAGCTTTATTACTTGCGAAACCAGACTAAGTAATGGATAGGCTTTCACTCGGGAAACTGGGTGAAAGAATTGCTGCTAACTACTTATCTTCTCGAGGTTACCGAATAATCGAAATGAATTTTTATAAGCGCTGGGGTGAGATTGATATTGTGGCTAGAGATGATGATACCCTGGTGTTCGTAGAGGTAAAGACCAGGATGGTTGGTGACCGGATTTCTCCCGAAGAGTCGATAACAGCTCATAAAATCAATTCTTTGAAAAAAAGCGCCTTATTCTATAAAATGAAACACCCCGAACTTCCGGAAGCTTTAAGAATTGATTTTGTGGGGATTGAATTAGATGAAGGTTTAAAGGCTAAAAGAATAAATTTAATCAAGAATATTACTGGTTAAGATCTTGCTGTCTCAACCTATCAAAATATTCAGACTTTAAACCAAGATATCTTCCACAAAGTCCTCTATATTCACCCATAATTCTTTGTCTTTCTTCAAGCGAAACACCGTGATTTCTAAGAATAATATCTAAAGAAATTGCAATACCTTTGGCGTGCCGGGTGGGATCATCTGGAATATCATGAGCCACTAATGAATATGCCATTTCCACATCATTCTGGCCATTTTCCGATCTTGGCCTTAAGGCTTCTGCCACTGCAGGTTCTGTTTCTCTTAGATTAGTTAATATTACATTAAGTAAACAGTGCTGAACTGCTTCGATTGGTCGAACCCCACTTCTTTCTGTCATCTTAAAAAAGAGTCCTTTCTAAATTGTTTTTATTTTAACACAATAGTCAATAACAGATGAATCAGTCAATCAAGCAATAAATAAAAATGACCTAAGCGGAGAGAATTGAGGTGTGAACCTATCCGATCTGGAAGGCGTAACAGGTTCAGACCTCTTCAGACCAGGGTAGAAGGATTAATTTGATAAAAAATATTTCTTCCTGAAATGAAGAATATTGGCTTTTAGGGTTTTGCTTTGTATAATTCCCTTATGGGGGCGGATGATAAAGAGGCAACAAGTGGTCCAACTTCTCCGGAAAGCCCTATTTCCAAAGACGAGGCAATCAAAGAACTGAAAAGTCTCCGTGATGGTTTAGGCCAAAAAGCCAGCGGGCCAAGGCTAGGCCAAGGGGCGCAAAAGATATTTGATGAAATGGCCTCTGAGGAAATTGCATTTAGACAGTGTGAGGAGCACCTCGGACCAGGCAGAAATCCACAAAAGTTTTTGGATCCGCTTTGTGAGTTTTTTGGTAAATTCGGCCCTTTTAGGTTAGCCCTAAAAAATTATATCGAGGTTGGCGATTTTGGTGTTTGGGATGTCTCGATAACTAACGTCATGGAGGTATTGGGAGCACTTCGACAAGAGGGAGTTGCGGTGCAGGAGTTTAGGAATCTAACTTCGCAGGCTAAAAGATTGGGGTTGTTCAAGGGAAAAGAACTCATAGATAGGCGGACCGGAAAAACTAAAACAGTTCGAAATTTGGCGACCGTGAGAGAAATAGACGGCGGGCGGACTCTTAACGTCTTTACTGGTTATGATGAGGAGGTTAAGCCGGCTGACGTCTTAAAAGACATTCTTCATGACCTTGTTCGTTATATGTCTGAAACCGGATTTGATAGTCAAACAGGAGAGCTTCCAGCCAGAAACAAGTCTACCGAGATGAAGTATGCCTACGATTTACCTCAGCTTGATATTTTTTTGGTAACCATGGATAGCCTTCTCAACACAATTGATTTTTTGAAAGACATTGCCAGAGGATAATTTCTATGTAAACTTCTCATCCGAGCGCCACACTTGATGAGCACGATGGCCAATATCGTAATTTTTCCCATCGGAATACTTAAATTTTATTGGAAACGATTCATAAAGGAAGAAATGGATGAGCTTTTTCAGGAAATGGTAGAAGAAATAAAAAAAAGAGTAAGGGGAAAAATGAATAAAGACTAAGTAATTTTCTGTTTCTTAAGAAAATAGATATTAAGTAGATAGAGCGTAAAGGTTCCGTAAAAAGTATGCGACAGGATTAAAGATTTCGGGAATTCCGAAAAAGACTCCGGGTTTTTTAAATTCCAGCTAACCAAAAGATAAGCAAGGACCAGGAGTAAGCCTGGCCAAACTTTCTTTGATTTGGCGACGTAATATCCCAGGGTAATAATCGGGAATATTAGCCAGACGAAGTGATGTTGCCAGGAGAGGGTATCAACCAGAAGCAGGGTGATAATAAATAACGATAGTCCCAAGTCTTCTTTCTTTTTGATTAAGGTCAAACGCGAAGTGACTAAAATCAGAAAGGCGGAAATGGCGGCGGTTAAATATTTGCGAGTCCCTATATCGCCAAATATCCTCGAAACGAAACCCATTATTCCCTGGTTGTAGTAAACTTCTCTGCCAGAGAGAACCAGAAAGTGCGGGATGACTTCTTTGGCCCAGTAAACAAAAACTCCGGGGCCGGTGATTAATAAAGCGGCGGCCAGCCCGAGAAGAATCGTCAGGCCGGCAGATAAGATCATTTTCCATTGCCTCTTCAAAATGAAGAAAAGAAAGAAGAAGGCCAGTATTGGCTTTAAAGAAACGCAGATGCCCAAGAGGACACCAGACTTTCCCAATTCCTGTCTTTTATAAAAAGAGTATGAAAGAAGAAATGGGAAAAATACGATGGTGTTTATTTGGCCCATACCCAAAGTAAATTTGGTTGGAAAGGCCAAGAATATCAAAGAGAGCGAGAGTAAAAAATATTTCCACTTGAATTTTAAATTGAGAATTTTGAAGGACAGATAAGAACAGAAGATGGTGGCAAAAAAGCTTAAAATAACAAATATTGCTTGAGCAATTTTATAGGGCAAGATAATTAAGGGCGCATAGTAAAGGAAAGTTATGGGGACGTTGGGGTTAAGAGTAAAAAGATGGGGATTACCATAAGGATTTTGGTGTTGCCAAAAATCTTTGGCAGAAAACCAAAGAATGCTGAAATCAGGGGCCGATGAGGCAATAATCCGGTAAATTGAATAAATTGTCCAAGCCAGTACAAATATGCTTAAAAAAATGACAGAGCCTTTCAAAATTTTACTTTTGTTTTTTGATAGAAGTTTACGAATCACTTCGTTTATTTTAACTTCTCGTAGTGTAGATGTCTAAAGGGTGAACTTGATAAAAAATACTAGTTAGAATATATTATGCACATTCTATGGTTGAGATTGAAAAGGTTGAAAAGGCTAAAAGAAAAGAAAATTTAGTGTTGGCGAAGGTGGCAAGAGCGATTCTATTGGATGAAAAAGAGCGAGTGTTGCTAGGCGTGAGGGCGAAGGGAGATGAGGCCGGAAAATGGGCCTTAATTGGCGGTAAGCCGAATGAGAAAGAAAGTTTGGAGAGAGCCGTCATTAGGGAGGTCTGGGAAGAAGTGGGCCTATCTTTCTACCCTGAGCGCTATCGGGAAATTATTGGTTCAGGTAAAGATACTCCGGACAGCTGGCTGATTACTTACTTTTGGGGTTATGTTGAACCAACAGGTATTAATCTCAATCCAGAAGAGATAATAGAGGCCAAGTTTTTTACTTTAGAAGAAGTCGGGAAGTTAGATACCGCTTTTGACCACTGGACAGTTATTTGTGAGTTCTTTGCCAATTTTTCCACCATCCGAGAAGGCCGACAATTCCCACCCCTAAAGCTAACCACTTGAGTAACCTGCAAACACAATTTGAGAGTTAAGACAAAACAAGCTTGGCTTATTTGATAAAACAAAGGGTAAGTTCTTCTAACACCCGTTTTTCGTTGGGTAAAAGAACAATGGTTTCATTTTCTTCTTCCTCTCTTATTTTCCAGGTATATGACCAAAGTTCTTCATCGGGTTGCGGTAAAGGAACGCCAATAAAAGATTGATTGGTTGAGGGAAGTTCAAAAATGCAAGTTGGCGGACATCTCATCACCGGCAAATCAAAAGAAAGCATTAGCTCGCTTGGAGTAAGTGATTTAACTTGAATAATCTCGTCGGGATTAATCAAATAATGGACGGCAATTATCCCATATGGAGAGATAACTCTTCCCCCTTTCTTTTTGATGAAATTAACAAATAATGATAAATCATTCTCATCGACTTGATCGATGGAAACATGACCCATACCAACCCCGTCCAGAAAAAGGTTTCTTGATTGAAAGAATTGAAAATGTTCAAGGGGCGGAAACCCCTCAAAAGGCCGGAAAGACTCGCCAGGCTTTAGACGTAACGAACTTTCAGATGTTTCTCTTTCAGCTGAAGCCATAGTTTACTGATTAAAGTAGAAGTGTAATTATTGGGTTTGAATTCGGTTATAAGGATGAAAGAAAAACAAGAACATTCCTGTTGTAATCAAGGCCAGAGAGAAAAAAGTCGCCAAGTGAATTTTTCCAACAGCCCAGGTGTCAAGGCGAAAGAATTCGGTAAAGAAACGGATTAGGCCGTAAGAAATTAGGTAATAGGAGAGACCGTGAGTTTTTTGGAATTTGCTGGGCAATAGGATAAAAATTAAGAACATTACTAAGCATAAAGCCGATTCATAAAAAAAGGTGGGGTGGAAGTAAGAATTAGCCGCCAGTTGGGGTGGGCGATATTCGATGGGGACAAACATTTTCCAGGGTAAGTTAGTTGGCGGACCGAAACCCTCATAGTTAAAATAGTTGCCCAGTCGCCCTATTGCTTGAGCGAGCAGTAGGGGCGGAGCGGTTAAGTTTAAAAGATTTAAGGGGCTAAGATGTTTGAGCTTTGAATAAAGGCCAACTCCTGCTATTCCGCCCAAAATAGCGCCAAAAATCCCGAGTCCCCCCTCCCAGACCAAAAAGATTTTAAGAGGGGAGTGGGAATAATAAGAAAAAGTGGAAAAGATATGGTAAACCCTGGCGCCGATAAGAGCAAAAATAAAGGCCCAAATTAATCCCTTTTCAGCCAAAGGAAAAGAAAGCTGATATTTTTGATAATTCAGCCGACAATAAAAGTAAATGGTCAAAAGGCCGATGGCGATTAGAAGACCATAAGGTTTAATCATTAGGCGTGATTATTATCTCAGACGCAATATTCACCGTCAAATAGTCTATAATTTGCTTATGAACATAAAGATAAAGACAGCTAAAAGCAGTGATTGGAAGCTGATTCAGAAATTGAATAATGAGGTCTTTTTAAATGATGAGGAAAACGATGATGACCTTGACTTAGATTGGCCTTTTTCCGAAAAAGGTATTGACTATTACCAAAAACTCGCCAGTGGCAAATATGGAAAATGTTATATTGCCTACCTAGGTAAAATACCTGTGGGTTATGTGGCGCTGGCGATAAAGAATTTCGGCTATCGTAAAAGTAAATATGTTGAGATAGAAAACATCGGGGTTAACCCAGAATACCGTTCCCAAGGAATAGGAAAGTTATTAGTAGATGCTTCTGTTAGATGGGCGAAAGAACAAAAGGCGACGAAATTATTCGTTTCCGCTTACTGGAATAGCAAGAGGGCAATCAATTTCTATAAGAAGAATGGTTTTTATGAGATAGGAATTGAATTAGATAGAAAGATTTAACTTTCAATAGTCGCCTGCTGTTTTAGTGACCCCACACGGATTCGAACCGTGGTTCACAGGCTGAAAACCTGCTGTCCTAGGCCACTAGACGATGGGGCCTTATCATTGAAGGAAACCTATGGTTTTCTTCAAAAAACTTTTCAAAGTTGTAATTTATTTTGAGCAAAGCGAAAAACAAGCTTTGCTTATAATTCTTTTCTACTACCTCTTTATTTCTTACCGATGATTAAAGGATAAAATCGGGTGAGGCGTGAAGGGATCGAACCTTCGACCAACTGCTTAAAAGGCAGATGCTCTACCACTGAGCTAACGCCCCTCACTCTTGGGAAAAACCTACGGTTTTTCCTCAAGCCTTTTCCCTAAGATGAGTTTTGGCGGATCATCATTCGGAGCTTTCCGTCAAAACAATCTATAACCTATTTAAATTACTTTTTACTTCTTGCCGAGTTTCTATGAAACTAAATTATCAATCCAGCCTTAAAATTTTACCATAAAATTGGCAGTGATACAACCACGGTCAAAGTCATCTTGTCATCTGCAATTCCCTCTATTTCTTGCCATTCTTGGCTTTGTTTCATAAAATTGTTTATCAATGAAGCAGAGGTTTCATATCAATATTGAAATAAAGGCCAAGTGTGCCAACTTTGATAAGATTAGAAAGGTTTTAAAAAGAAAAGGCGCATTATTCGTTGGCAAAGACCATCAGGTTGACACTTATTTTGTTGTTCATAAAGGAAGGCTTAAGCTCCGCGAAGGTAAAATTGAGAATTCCCTAATTTACTACGAAAGGCCAAACATGGCCGGGCCCAAGCAATCAAATGTCACTTTGTTTAAATCAGCTCCAGACTCTTTCTTAAAAGAAATTTTATTAAAAAGCTTAAAAGTTTTAGTTGTCGTTGACAAACAGAGGGAAATTTATTTCATTGGGAATGTTAAGTTTCACCTGGATACAGTTAAAAATTTAGGATCTTTTGTGGAAGTTGAGGCAATAGATGAGAGCGGCAAAATCGGTAAAGAGAAACTGAGGAAACAATGCGAAGAATATCTTCGCTTATTGAAAATTACCGATAATGACTTAATCTCTGAGTCATACAGCGATCTTCTAATGAGGAACCTCAGCCTTCGCACTCGTCGAGTGTGAAGGCTATAAAAAAATCCCGAAGAACGCAAAAGCATTTCTTCAGGATTTGGGGAAGTATATCATATCCTGTAGTGTTGTCAAGCAGCGTCTTTGCAAGGCGAGCCCTTGCAAGACATCCTTTTTCTCAAAGTGTGGATTTGGTAACAGGACAATGCGATTAAAAAGCTGATTTTGAGTTTTGGGGCACGGAGACAGTGTTTGTTTAGTCCGGAGCTATCCGTGGCAGTTCTTTTTCCTCCGTGCCCCACAGCGCGGCTAGTGTTTATAGAAGACCACGACTGTTGCGCCTTCCTCGATTTCGTCGATGGCTATCACGCGGTGTGAGAGTTTCAAACGAATTGAGATGACATTGAGATAGACATCCTTTTTAGGTTCGGGTTGAGTGAGGACTTCTTTTTCTTCTTCTTCGGGAGTGGGTGCTGCTTCGGGAACATTCTCCTTGGTAAACCAGCGATTTCCCACCCGAACTACTTTTCCCGCTCTGGCAGCTTTCGACATAATGCTGGGGGCCTTCCGTCGCTCCACATCGCCTTTTCCTTCAGTCATAAGGCGATAAAGCTCGCTCTTGTCGATTCCCTCCTTGCCAGCTTCACTGATGCCGCGATAGAGAATCTCGGTCAATTCATTGATGATTAACCTCGCTTGGGCTTCGTACTCAGCCATCAGCATCCTCCTAACTTGATTTAGTTGTCAAAGGCCGCTTAAGGCTAACGCGGGCGAGCAGATATTTGCAAGCATAAAACACTTAATTAAACAGGACAAAATTATATGATATCATTTGGTCAAAAGAGATTATCAAACTCCAAGAGATATATTCTATGCTAAATGAAGAAAATAAAAATGCATCCAGGTCAACCTTAGTTTATTTATCCCAAAACAAAAGAATTCTCTTAGCAGGAATATTCTTTTTTATCTCCCTATTGTCCTTTTTCTTTTTATTAGCCAGATTTAAAAAACCCCTTCAGATAAAACAAAGAGCACAAACATCGGGATCCATTTACTATGTTTCCAAGAGTGGTAACAATACTGATGGACTTTCTTGGAGAACAGCTTGGAACGAATTAGACCAGATTAACTGGAATTTAATTCGCCCTGGAGATACGGTTCTCCTTGACGGTGGCTCAACAAATATGGTTTACACCTCTACTTTAACAGTCAAGACCGATGGAGTCGTGAACGCTCCGATTACGATAAGGTTGGCAACTGAAGCGGGGAAAAACGGTCAAGCAAGAATTTTTGGCGGAAGAAGTATTCTGTTACCATATTGCCATCAAAAGGAATATTCGTATCAGACAGATGGGGTGAGAGCGCGAGGAATCAACATTGATAATCATAAATACATTATTATTGATGGAACCAAATTAAGAGGAGTAGTTATTTATGGACATAATTATAATGGCATTCAGCTAAATGTTTATTCTTCGAATATTACCTTACGCAACCTAGAGATATATGATAATGGGCTGGCAGTTTATCATACTAATTCTTCAACTGCTGATTTAGTTCAAAACACTTGGTATCCAGACAGACAGGGACTGGGACTTGCAGGGTCAGATCATCTTCTGGACCGTCTTATTATTCATGACAATGGCCAGGATTCTATTCAGCAGGTTGGCTATAAATTTCCGATTAACAATGTGACACTTAAAAACTCTTGGCTTTATAATGAGCGAAAGGATCCCAGTGGTCAGGTATGGAATTATTGTGTCCATCCTGATGGGATACAAATTTATGGCGGCGGCGATAGCTATAATATAACGGTGGCAGATTCTGTTATTGGCCCAGGTTTTATGCATGGAGTGTTATTAGGTGATAGTAACGCAGTCGTCCACAATGTTACCATAAGAAACTCATTGCTCTTTGGTGCCGGAAATCTCAATATTTCAACAAATTCAAAAATCACTAAAACCGCAAATAATTGGCTGATCGAGAATGTAACTAGTGATAAACCCAACAGAGGCTATGGGAATATCCTTTTTAGGGTTCCCGCAGGCGGGGATGGAAGTCAACTTACGATTCGCAACTCAATTCTTACCGGCGGCTATCGCTTGGATGTACCCACTAATGGAAATTATGATGAGAGTAATTACTACTATGGAATCCAAACAGCAACTGACGTTGGAATTGAAGCAGACCCAAAATATACTCATCATAATTCATACGGCGCTATTAGCCTTGAGGCTAATTTTACTTTAGCTCCAAGCTCTCCAGCATCTGGCAAGGGTTCTAAAATTACCTCAGTCGTCCAGCTTCTTTCCGTGCTAGATTCCAATCAAAATTCTACTGATATTCCACCTAAGACCGAACCAACCAAAAGCCCAGCGACTACCACTCCCGCGCCCTCTCCCTTACCCTCTGTTAAGCCAAAACCGAGCCCAACAATTAGTACTTTGCCCTCAAGGGCAGAACAAGGTCCGTTGCCAACAATTGATGAAGAAGTCCAAGAAATTGGCACTCTGGCCCCAGCTTTTAGTCCGACCGATTCAAAAGAAGACATCAGAGTTAATAAATTGTCACTCTATTTTAATCGGATTTTGACTTTTCTAAGAAGTATCTTTCTGAAATTAAAGTTTCTCTCACTCTAAGTTGGGCGAAGAGCGTGAGTTATGATATTATTGTCTTGATGATAATTTTGGGAATTGATCCGGGGACGGCGACAATTGGGGTGGGGGTGGTGGAGTGCAATGGCGAGAATCTTTCTGCTCTTCACTTCGGTTGGATTGAAACTTCCAAAGATGATTCTCCCGGCAAACGATTGGCCCAAATTCATTCCCAAATGCGAGCCCTTTTGCAAACTCATAAGCCCGATGTTTTGGCCATTGAGCGGCTTTTTTTCTTTGCTAATCATAAAACGGCGATGGCGGTCTCGGAATCAATCGGGGTAATTAAGTTGGCCGCCGAATCGGAACGGGTTAAAGTCGTGAGCTTTGCCCCTTTGGAGATTAAATACAGCGTTTGTGGCAACGGTAAGGCGGACAAAGAAGCGGTTAAGAAATCAGTTCGACAACTTTTAAAAGTTCGCTCTCCCAAAAAGAAAAAAACCCACTTCGACGATTTGTGTGATGCTCTGGCAGTCGCCATTTGTTATGCTAAGAAAGAAATCCTTCCTCAAAAGGTGAATTCTGACTCTCCGGTGGCAAGGCCGGTGTATAATAAAAAAAGAGCGAAAGCGAAAAGAAAGGGGGTGAAGGAAGTTAATGGCTGATTTCAAAGTGGGTAAAGTAACCCATTATTTTGACAAAATCGGGGTTGCCGTTTTGGAATTAACGGGTAACCTGGCGGTTGGCGACACGATTAAGATTTCCAGAAGCGGTGGTGATGACTTTACGATGACCGTTCAGTCAATGCAGGTTGAGCACGAACAAATTCAGGAGGCGAAAAAAGGTGACACCGTCGGTCTTAAAGTTGATCAATCGGTTAAAGAAGACGACGAAGTCTACAAAGTTTCGTAAGATGGAATTTGTTCTTGCTCCCGACATTGCTTCCGAATTGAAGCGGATTATTGTTGGCTTGGATTTTCAGCATTTAAAGCCCCAGAACATCGTCGCTTTTCGCAGTTTTGGTTCCAAATCGAGAGCGGTCGCTCGGATTTGGTCACTTCCCCACATTTGGCAGCTTGCTTTAGAAAAAGAAGCCCATTATTGTGTCGAGGTAATTTCCGAGAAGTTTGACGGCCTTTCCTCTTCGGAGAAAGAGAAAGTTCTTATTCACGAGCTACTTCATATTCCCAAGAATTTTTCCGGTGCCCTTTTACCTCATCGTCACCAAAGCCAACGGATTGACCGACGAACAGTAGAGCACTGGCACGCGAGGCTATATAATAAAAACAGCGTTTAGAAAAATGAACCAGATTTTTGTTTACTCGGGCGAAGATATCGTTTCTTCCCGCAAAGCCTTTTTGGAACACTTAGAGAGGCTTAAGGGCAATGATTTTGAGGTGGTTCGGCTAAACGGGAAAGATGTTTCCGAAGAATCATTGGAGCTTCTTTCCGCTCCCACCTCTCTTTTTGGTCAAAAAAGGGTTTTAGTCATCGAAGGGCTGCTTTCAAGACAAAAATCGAAGGAGAAAGATAAGATAATTCAGATTGTTTCATTGCTTGATTGCTCCATTGTTTTTTGGGAAGGAAAGGATTTTTCCAAAGCCGAGCAGGCTAAATATTCCGGTTTTGCTTTCAAAAATTTTAAACTTCCGGCAATGATGTTTCGCTTTTTAGAAACAATCACCCCGGGCGGAGGCAGTAGTGCTCTGGCCTTTTTTCGCCAGACAATCCCCACGGTGGATATTAACTTTCTTTTCCTGATGTTAGTCCGGCAGATAAGGCTTCTTATTTTAGCGAAAGAGAAAAAAGATATTTTAAAATTGCCGGCTTGGCAGAAGGCGAAGCTCCAAAAGCAGGCGGCCCTTTTTACTCAAGAGGGCTTGCTCTCGGTTTATAAGCGGCTTTTACAGATTGACTTCCAGCAAAAGACTTCCGCCAGCCCTTTTGATTTAGGACACCAGCTTGAACTTTTATTGACGGAAATTTAGAATAAACTTATGGTTATCCCGACGAAGATTTTTAGGACTTATGACATCCGGGGAATTTTTGAAGAAGATTTAACTGAAGAGGTGGTGGCGGTAATTGGCCGGGCCATCGGCACCTATTTTATTAATCAAAATCTTAAAAGAATTATTGTTGGCCACGATAACCGGGTTTCCAGTCCTAAAATTAAGGATATTCTGATTAAAAATCTTTTAGAAACCGGTGTTGATGTCGTTGATTTGGATACCGCACTAACCCCCTTCGTTTATTTTTCCTGGCATGAGCTAGATGCGAATGCCACAATTATGATTACCGCTTCTCACAATCCGGTTAAATACAACGGTTTTAAAATTTCCCGGAACAAAAAACCGTTAGTCGGAGAAGATTACCAAGAAATTATGGGCATTTGCCAAAAAGGTCAGTTTGCCAAAGGCGAAGGCCATTTAACTCAAGTTAATCTCTGGCCGGCCTATAAAGAAGCGATCAAAAAAGCCATTCGTATTACCCGGCCACTGAAGGTGGCCGTCGATTGCGGTAACGGTACGGCTAGCCTTTTTGCCCCGGAAATCCTTCGCGAGTTAGGCAATGAAGTAGCGACAATATTTTGCGAATCGGATGGCCGTTTTCCTCATCATGACCCTTACCCTCAGAAAATCGAGCTTTACGAAGAATTAATTAAAACTCTAAAAGCCAAGAATGCCAGTCTTGGCTTGGCTTTTGATGGCGATGCCGACCGCTTAGGAGTTTACGACGAAAAGGGAAATTTTGTTGAAAATGACCGGTTAGCGATGATCTTTGCTGAAGATATTTGCCGAAAACACCCTCATCCAAAAATTGTCATGAATGTCTCTACTTCCTTATCGGTTATTGAATATATTCAAAAATGTGGCGGTGAAGTTATTTTGTGGAAAACTGGTTATCCTTTTATTGCGGAAAAAATGAACGAAGTAGGCGCAATATTTGGTGGAGAAATCAGTGGCCATTTCTTCTTTAAGGACCGTTATTTTGGCTACGATGATGCTCTTTACGCTGCCTGCCGAATTTTGGAAATTGTCTCATTAAGCCAGGAACCACTTTCCGCTATCGTGGCTCGCCTGCCTCGCTACTATGAAACCCGAGAAATGAGAATTGAATTATCGGAAGATCAAGATAAATTTGCCATAGCCCGGAAAGTCGCTACAGAAATTGAAACAGAATTTCCCGAAAGCCAAATGCTTGACATTGACGGCTTAAAATTTATTTTTGCTGACGGTTGGGGGTTAATTAGGCCTTCCAATACGGAACCGATTATTAGCGTCAGAGCGGAAGCTAAAACTCCAGAGCGGCTGACGGAAATTAAACAATTAATTCAACGCAAACTAGAAGAAAATAGTGTATCCTTTTCTTGGGAGTAATTAATGGATAGTTTAGATAACCTTAGTCAAATTAAAGCTTTGGATAAAGGCAACTATCTTAGTTCAATTGAGGCCTTGCCAGAGCAGTGCCGGCAAACCTGGCAAGAGGTCGGACAAGTGGAAATTCCGGCTAGCTATCGCGAGGTCGAGAAAATTGTTATCAATGGTATGGGCGGCTCGGCTTTTGGCGGCTTAGTGGCGAAGTCGGTCTACCGCAACCAGCTGAAGGTTCCCTTGGAGATCATAAACAGTTATTCGGTTCCCGCTTACGTTAACGAAAAAACTCTTTTTATCTTTTCTTCTTATTCGGGGACGACTGAAGAAGTTTTAGCCACCGTCGATGAAGTTTTAAGCCGGGGAG
>Ga0307377_10002940_pt1 | contig 19690 bp, 34 predicted proteins | sample TR3MG_FD_202535 | JGI IMG/M metagenome (GOLD analysis project Ga0307377, IMG submission 202535) | Soil microbial communities from Risofladan, Vaasa, Finland - TR-3 | ecosystem: Environmental > Terrestrial > Soil > Coastal area > Acid sulfate soil | place: Finland: Risofladan, Vaasa | collected... | reverse complement strand
GTTAATCCGTTGAAATCTTTGGAGATTTACACCCCCTACCCCTTAACTGTTTGATTAATAAGGACATAAAGACATAACAGTTATCCACAGGTTGTCCACAGGTTAAAGATTTAGTTTAATTAGCTTTTACTAGAGTTATCCACAGGCTACCATAGTTGTGTGACTTTTTTGCTACTATATGTTTGAATTTGAGGTTTGGGCATGAGCCACAACACAGTTTGTGTCTCATAAAACGCAAAATATTAGCCACAAAACAGGCACGCGACATAAGCGCTTGATTGTTGACCTGCTATATATATATAGATACATACAGTTTGTGACACAAAGAGCAATAGTAATACTCTCAACTATTTAGCTTGTTATCGTGTGTTTTAAGGGCATAGAATGGCCGGTTAGGACACCCTTAATTGACACATTGCGTCACTTTTCAAGAGCTAAAAAAGAGATAGACAACAATAACAAACAGATATAGAAATCAGTAGTGACACAGAATGTCACACATGCCAATGCTATTGGACTAGGTCTGTTGTCTTGATAATCCTTATTAAACAATTATTTAGTTGTTTATTTGAGTTTTGGCACGACGATTGCATTGTAATAGTGTAGATGCAGCAAACAAATTTTAATCTTAAATCAGGAGGTAGCAAGATGAATAAGTATAACAGTATAAATAACGCGATAAACAAGATTAACTTAAACGCAGATGAAGAGCTTTTCAGTATGCAAAATAAGCTTAGAGATTGTCTGCATAAGGCCGCGAATTGCTGCTGGACAAAGGAAGAGTTAACAGAGTATATGTTTGATGATGAGAATGATGCACTAAGTCATTTAAATCAAAACGCAGTTGATGAAGAGACGGCTTTGTGGGCAGATGTAAGAGAAATACAACACGACATAATAAATAGTTTTTCGATTTAATTAATTTTAAACAGGAGGTAGTAAAATGACATTAGAAAATGTAAAAACACTTAAAACTTCACAAGGCGAAAAACTCAGCTACATAGAAGGAGGAAAAACAGCAGGGAGAAAAATATTAATAACGTCTGGGTTCCAAAAATGCCCGAACTCAACTTATTTTGTTTATTCTCAAGGAAAGACATCTATCTATTTTCACTGGAATAATCTTTTAAAGAGATGGGTATCTAACAGTTATCATTTTTTTAAATCTTAAACAGGAGGTAGCAAAATGAAAAAGACAGAAATGATAGAAAAAATTGAAAGGGGGGGAAAGTACGTGAAGGTCAAAATAGACAAGACAGGAGAAATAACGGGAATGTTGGCCGACGAAGATTATTCCTATCAACCAGGCTCAAACACGGGTGGCCGCCGATTTCTTGGGGATTTTTATGATCCGCAAATAATCGAATATTACAACAATTAATCTTAACCAGGAGGTAACACCATGAAAACAATACCAAACACATATATTTTGACCGCAGAACGGCTTGAAATAGGCGCAATAATTACAAACAATGAAGGATATGTTATGGAAGTTATTAAATTAGAACGATTAAAAGACAAAGTTAAAGTTGACCTTGAAAGCGCCGCGGGTACACTGAAGAATGTGTCATTTAAAAACAGCAAGAAATTAAGATTTTATTCATTACCTGAACGAGGGGGTGAACAATGTCAATAACTCCACGATTTAAAATCGGGACTAGGTTTATAAGGCGAAAGACCAAAAGGCAAGACGTTGAAACAATAATAGATATATATACTACAACAAACAGCAAGGGGGAAATTGTAAGGATTCGGTATGTTGCCGAACTTGATTTTATGGGGCAAGCAGTAATAGATTTTGACGTGTATGATTCTACAATAGCATTATCAAAGATAGTTAAATAGCCCATACCATGGCATAAATCTTAAATAGGAGGGTATATCTCTATGAACACATATCAGGCAAAAATTGAAGAAAAAAAAGAACGATATCAAGAGTTAGCCGACAAAGCCAGCAAACGAAGTGAGCAGGCATACAGCACGTTAAAATCAATATCTAACATGATACCAATGGGACAACCAATACTAGTAGGTCATTATAGCGAAGGCCGGCACAGAAGAGATTTAGAGCGTATGGATAATGGCATGAGAAAGTCCATTAAAGAGGATAAAAAAGCTGCATACTACCAATCAAAAGCTAATAATTATGGGTCAAATGGCATTTCTTCAGATAACCCGGACGCAATCACAGAATTAAAAGAAAAATTACAAAAGATGGAAACGTCAAGAGAAAAAATGAAGGCAGTGAATGCAGATTTTAAAAAATGTAAAGGTGATATTGACAAAATGACAACTGTTAGCGAAACAACAAAACAAGCATTAAAAAAAGAAATATCTTTGGACTGGAGGCAAAAAATACCGTTTCCCGGTTACAGCTTAACGAATTTAGGCGCAAGGATACGAAGCACAAAAAAACGAATTGAAGAGCTGGAAAGAAAAAGCAAACAAGTAACCAGTGAAAAGATTATTAATAATATTCAAATCGTTGATAATGTTGAAGATAATAGGGTTCAGATATTTTTTAAGGGAAAGCCGGACGAAGCAACACGAAAAGGATTAAAATCGTCCGGATTCAGGTGGTCACCGTCAAATAAATGTTGGCAGGCATACAGGGGATATCGCCCATCAAGAAGGGCTGAGGAAATTGCCTTAATAGCTGCATACTAGTAAACAAATCTTATTTACTGCCCATATCGGGGGGGTAAATTTAAAACTTTAAAGGAGGCGACAGCGTGAAGATCAGCAAGAACGAATGGCAAGACGCACCAAAATTTTGTAGAAGCACAATAGGCGGGCAAAAATATCTAATGGGATTAGACGCCAAAACGGGCGGAACCAAGTTAACGCCTGTTGTAATAAAAACCAGAGAGGAAGAAATTATTGACATGACTAAAAAAGCTAACCAAGTTGCCATCGATGAAGGGTGGGAAAGGATTATAGTAGCAAGCAAGCTAAACAAGAGGTCAAAAAGAGAGCGTTTCGGATTCTTTTTTAGGAAGATAGGAGAATATAAGGTAGGCGACATCATACAACATGAAGATAGCTCAATAGCTAAAGTTGAAGCAATTTCAATATGAAAAGGAGGGGTTTAAATGGTTAGATTGACAAAGCTAATTATAAAAGAAGGACTGCGGGTTGAGATGGTTGGTCATCCAGAGCATGGAGAATGGGTAATCGTTAAAGATAGAAATGGATGGATTGTAAAATAAGAGCAATAACTATATTCAAAAACAGCCATACCGGCGGATAAATTTAATTTTAACCAGGAGGATATAAAAATGTTAGTAACAAACGAAATGTTATTATCAACTATTTGCACTGCAAGCAAAAGAGATAGGCGGGAAGCATTCGAGCAAATAAAAATTATAGGCAATAAGGCAATAGCTACAAATGGACACGTAATAATTGAGATTGAAAACAACACTGGGATAGATATCGCTGACTTTCCTGAATTTGACGGAATAAAAAATACTGAGGATGAAATTTTGCTCCATACTTCAGAGATTGAAAAAATAAAAAAGCTGAAAGTAAAATCATCAATACCCATACTGAACACAGTAAAAATAGGTAAAAATGACAATGCTGAGACGGCACACATAACGATACCTGGCATTGACAACCCTACAACAATTAAAAGCAGCCAGACGGAACGCTTAGAATTTCCGGACACGGAAAAAGTTAAAGAATCAACCAATAGCAATAAAAAAATACATACTTCTTATATCTCGCCTTGCGAGCTACAAAGGATATTAGATGTTGCTAAAAAAGTTAAGTCAGAAGTAATAAGCCTTGATTTTTTTGAAGATAGTACCCAATGGGGGAATAAAACTCCGGTTGCTATTAAATTTGAGATAGTAAACGAAACAGAGCATAAAATAACTGGGCTTTTAATGCCAAAGAGACACCCAAAAGAATAGTATTTTTCATAGTGAGATTCAATATTTAAATACCGCCATACCGGCGTATAGATTTAACTTTCGACAGAAAGGAGGTAGCACCATGAAAATAGGACAAAGAGTACAAACGCCACACGGGATAGGGACAGTAGCAAAAAAAGAACATTACGGAAGTCAAAAAAAGTATCAGTTAGGCGTAAAACATGACGTATTCCTTAAAGACATACCACGAATGTACACCGACGATATATTATATTACTCCCCAGTGGAGGTGACCACACCATGAAGCAAATATCAAAGAGCATAAAAGACATCTTGGTCCTGATGAAACTGCTGCACATCAAAGCCCGGGCGCAGATCAAAGAGCAGGACGAAGTGTTGGAGAAAATAAGGAAGACACGAGAGGATCCCCTGAAACCTTACAGGCCTTTGGAAAGGGGGTGAATTCGTGATCAATAAACTCATAGACGTAATGTATGGCTTAATAATACCAGGGCTGTTTTTATTAATTTTGTATCTATACTTTGGGTAGTTTTAAATAGCTCTATACCAGGGATCAAATTTTAAATTTAACACGATAAAGGCGAGGGGAGAGGTAATGAGCAAAAAAGATTTAATAGCCAGGCTTGAAGGGCTGTGCGAGAAAGCAGAAAAACAACTAGAAGAGCAAAGGCAAATATTAGAAAAATTAAGAGAAGAGAGATATAAAAAACCTTATAGATTACTGAAAGGGAGGGGGTGAGGGGGCTATTAAAAGAACTTGGATTTAAAACCACAGACTGAAAGGAGGGAAAAAGTAATGCCAAGATTCAGAAACTACGGCTTAGAAGCTGGTGCGCCAGAGTGGTTTGGTGCTATGGCGCTACGTAATGGTATTGCAAAGTACGAAAAGAGTGCAGCAGAGGAAAAAAAACAGATAGATGGGTTATGCAAGGCCGCCAAAGAAGGCGATTTACTTGCAGCGATAAATCTCAAAAAAAACTATGCGTGTAAGGTTTACACAAAAACAGAAATTACAGGATATCAAGAGGCCACAGCATGACATTAACCGAGATTCAGAAACAAGTAAACAGAATTAACCATGCTTACAGAACAGGTAGGGGTATTAATGGCGCATTTCTTGAAGCAGAACTTGTAGAGGAATTTATAAACTTAGTGTCTACACGCTCAGACGCGCTAGGGAAAAAGGCTAAAGTTATCAAAACCATAACATGCCAGTGGCCATAATTTACATATAAATTAGCTATACCATGGTTTAATTTTTATTTTCGCTGCCCCATACCGGGGCATAAAATTAAACTAACAAAAGGGATGGTTGTTCCATAAACCTCCTATACCAAGGCGTAAATTTAATGACAAGATGTTTTTTTGGATAGGGGTAAGGGCGTAAAGGGGGTGGTAGCCTTACAACCATAAAAATCTTTACTAAACCTATAGTTATTTTTTTATTGACAAGTTGTTTTTTAAGTGATATATATTTAGTATGAATAAAATAACAGAGCTAAGAAAAAAAGTTGTATGGCAAAAAGTTGGAATTTCTCAAAAAGAATTAGCAGAAATAGTTGGTGTTTCTTGTTCTATGATCTGCGCAATAGAAAAAGGTAAAAAAAATGGCACAGTTATTACTATGAATAAAATCGCAAAAGCACTAGGTGTTAAAATTGAGGATATTATTTAACAGCACTTCATCAAGCAGTACCCCCTTCAACAAACTCCCCTGCTTGCTAGAGGCGGGGGAGGGAGGAGTATTGTTTTAGCACAATTCTTAATAATACCAACAATAAGGTAAAGAAATCCCTTATACAGAAACAAGACAGAGAAGAACATGTTTAGATTGTGGAAAAGGGGGAGAAATTGAAATTTTTATGTAAACTATTTCCGCATAAATGGAGCTATTATAAACGATTGGAAGGCGATACACGTAATTTACGATTTTGTAAACGTTGCGTAAAAGCTCAGTATTTAGCTGGGGATGGACATATCTACAGAAATGAATGGATTACTATAGTGCAAAGGACGTTAAAAGGAACGCAGGAAGAATTAAAAAAAATCACAGAACTAGGCACTCAAGCCGATGCTCAGGCCAAAAGGCGGCCTACACACAGGTTAGTTTGTCGTTATGGAGGAAAAATGACAGCAAAAAAACGGATAGAGAAAGCACTTAAATTAGCTGAGTATGGTAGCTACGATGGTGGTCATCATAAAATGTGGGTAATAGATCAGATTGTACGTGCGCTTACTGGGTGCAAGCTGGATAAAACCAACACAGAATTTATTAAGGAAAGCGAAGAATATTTGAAATGGGTTGACAATTTTAAATACGGAGAGGACGGCCCAGAAACTTACGCCTGGGATACTGGTATCGCTCCCTAACAACTAAACGAAGCTGACGGCAAACAACGCCGCAGCTTATTATGGCGTTAATTGGAGAGTAAAATTATGGACATATTTCAAATAGCGTATGAATTTTTAAAAGACAATGGTTACGATGGTCTTTGCAAAGAAGATTGTGGCTGTGGACTAGATGATTTAATGCCATGCGGGGAGCCTGATATAACTCATTGTGTTCAGGCAATAAAAAGAAAAGCAACACAGGAAGATATAGACAATGGAATAGATTGTCAAATAGGAGAGGAATTATATTTCTCTGCGGAGCCAACTAACAACTAAATTCACTAGATGTTTTTTCCGCTCCACTTATACCCGTGAAAACGATTATCTACTAGAGGAAACAATAAAATGAAGATTTTTTTAATTAAGGTAATAGTTTTTTTTATCATATTCTTCGCTGCTGCTGTTGGTCATGAATATGACCTGAGTAATAATTTCAATAAAACAGGCGATGCCTCAGCGTGGTTTTTCCCAATAAAATCTAATAAGTAAAGGCGCATTGCGCCTAGCTAGTAGTTATATGAAGAAAGGAGCAAGATGAAACTTTTGTGTAATCTGTTCGGTCATAAGTGGAATTATTATAAATTATTGGATGGAGAAGTTACAGAGTTTCGCTTTTGCAAACATTGTACAAAGGCTCAGTATCTAACGTCGAAGTATTTTTTTTGTCAAAAGGGATGGATGACAATGGTGCAGCGAACTATTAAAGGGGCAAAGGAAGCGCTAAAAGAATACATATAACAAAGCGCTTAAGCAGATGTCCAGGCAAAGAGCGCCTGGCCACAGCTTAGCTTAGGCGTTATATTAAGAAAGGAGACGACATGTACAAAGAAAAAATAGAAACAATCAGGGCACAAGTACATGACTTAAACCAACAAAGGAACGACTTAACCTCTGAATGGATAGAGAAAGAACATCCCATAAAAATAGGAGCTAAAGTCAAAGTCAACGGTTCTGTTCATACCGGTAAAGAAATGATAGTAACAAACAGAAGTGTTTATGCAGGATATAAGGAATGGGTCTGGAAAGCTGTGGGGCCAGTTCTAAAAAAAGACGGTTCTCAGGGTCTTTATTACGGAGAATGGGAGAAGAAAACATAACTAGCCGTTCAAGATTGATTCGGGCAATACGACTGCCCTCACAACTTAATTTTTTGTTATAAACCTTAAAAAAGGAGAACGATATGCAAATTAAAGTAATTAAAAAGGTTGAACCAGTAGAGATAACCTTAGAGACACAAGAAGAGATTGATTTACTGTATGCTATCCTTAATTTTACACCGCTGTCGGATGCTTTAAACTTGAGGGAAACAGATTCAGTATGGGTTAAATTATACACAAAGTTAATTGACGTTAGGTCTCCGTCGTATGAAAACTATCACAAGAAACTGGGCATAAACTTAAAAAGCGCATAAAAAAAAATGAAGCGGATTCGTACTTCACCGCTTATTTAGGCGTTATATTAAAAGGATTAAAGATATGTACAGTGAAATCAAATTAATCGAACTAATCCCAGATAAGAAAATGAGACTCCAGCTATATGCCGATTTCATTGTAGAGTATTCCGGTTGGTTGCAGCACTTAAAGGAGGTTGGTCATTTATGGGGTGCTGGCGGCGAAGCCGTTGGAGCGGCAAAAGAAGCGATAAAAGCGAAAGACTATGTCGGCTTGTTGAAAAATAAAATCGTAGAAGAGGCGTTTAGTTAAATATAACAAAACGCTTAAGCAGATGCTCGTTTCACTGGCCACAGCTTAGCTTAGGCGTTATAAGGAGAAATATTATGTCAAGAGCAAGGAGAACGAACGAAACTAATCAAGCAGATCAAAAATTACATTATATGGAAAAAAAATACACAGAAACCTATGCCTACGCTGAAACATTTATTCGTTGTAGTTGTTGTGCCACTAAAATTTATAGGTGTCTGGAATGTAATCGGAAATTCACCGACCAAGCACAAATATATTGTGATTGGCAGAGAGATATAAATTATCAACCGAGGCATATTTGTTGGAGATGTTACGATAATATAACGAGGCGTTGCAGTTGATTCGCCTCGCCTCACAACTGAACTCAACCGTTAGCGACAAACAATTAACTAAGCACTCAAAAAATGGCTAAAAAACCATCTTCTATAGATATTAAACCGGCCTCTGTTAAAGAGATCGCCAAGTTTTTTAATAAAAGCCCTTCATGGGTATATTCTCACTACAAAGAATTTTGGGGCAAAAAGCTTGAAGGGGGCTCAATAGTTTTTCCTACAAAAGAGGATATTTATGACAGCTTATTTCGTGCAGGGCAAGGGGTGGAGATACCACTTTTGCTTAAAGGGAGCCAGATATTGGAACACCGCAAAAATGGATCAAGCCTCGTTTCAAACAAAAAAAGAGGCAAACAGATCGGAGGCAAAAAGAAGGGAGACGATAAAAAGCCAATCATACAAAGCAACGACCCACATGGCCTTTTTAAAACTGCTAAATAAACGTCTCGACTATGTAAAAAATTATCACGATAAGAGCTACGAAAAATACGTATTAGCAATCCGTAGATGGATTAAAAACATAGGCGCTAATGTTTATATAGACGAGCTTACAAAAAATATGGTCTACGATTATTTAAAGAAACGCAAACAAGAAAGTCCGATCATGGCAAACAAAGAACTTGTGTTAATGAGGGCGACCTTTAATTGGGGCATAAAAGAAAAGCTCGTGGCAATAAACCCTACTGCTAAAATATCATTTTTCCCAACTGAGCAGAAGCCAAAATACATCCCCCCGGTGATAGATTTTAAAAAAGTAGTTCAGGTAGTCAACGCCAACACAAAAGATTATCTCTGGACAATTTTTTGGACATTGGCCAGGGTAAACGAAGTGAATAGTCTTAAGTGGAAAGATGTTAACCTGGATAAAAAATATGTAATTCTCTTCACTTGCAAAAAAAAAGGGGGCCATCGCAGGCCTAGAAAAGTAGAGATGACAAACCATCTATATGAGACTCTATATGCTCGGTGGTTAAAGCGTAACACAAAAATACCTTATGTCTTTTATAATTCGATAACACTTACGGCATATCGCTATAGAAGTAAAATAATGAGGACTGCTTGTGAAAAGGCAGGAGTAACATACTTCACCTTTCACAACATACGGCATTGTGGAGCTTCTGTGATGAACCAAATGGGAATAGACAGAAAAAGCATTCAATTAATTTTGGGGCATGAAAAACTATCAACGACAGATATCTACATCCACAGCCTGGAAGAATGTATGGCAGAAGTAATGTATGGGTTTGAAACTAAAATTTTAAATCTGCAAAGTAATCCGCAAAAATAGCGCCTTGACATAACTAGGCCAAGATAGACAAATTATTGAAATTTTTAGCTGTCCATGCTGGACTTAAACATCGTGGCACAGGGATAAGGAATCTCTTTATCTGTTTTTGCTAACTCCTTAATTTATTACGTTTCTTAGAGAACATCATTGCTAAATTTTCTTTAATTCGTTGTTTTTTACACAAAACTTAAACGTTTGACTTGTAAGTACCTGTTTTGATTGTAATTCCCAATAATTCAAAAGGAGAATAAGATAAGGGTAAAAGAGATCGTAAAGAAACCTTTAGTTGAAATTCTAAAAATGAAACTAATATTTTTTAAATATGGTACTGGCAGCGGATATAAAATGTGCAAATGTCTATTATCATGCAAAGATCGTTTTGGCGTGTGTGGACATTATACAAAAAAAGAATGTATAAGCCATTTAAAACGCTCAACCAACAAGGCATTTAAGGCAGATCGGCAAACTGCGCCGACTGCTTAATTTGTCGTTATCTGTAATTTTAAATTGAAGAGGGGCAAATGATAAACATAAAATATCAGAAAATAAAAAGGCATTACAAATATAAGCTTTATAAAACAGCAAGACTCCAGACGAAAATAAAAGGCTTTCGTGTCAGACAGCCTTTTATTGAGTTGTTTAAAGGCGGTATGTTTGTTGTTTATAAAGAGTACGCCTGGAACGGGGCAGATAATCCGGCTTGGGATACTCAAAACATTATGGCGGGGTCGTTATTTCATGATGCTGGCTGCCAATTAGTTGAAAACGGTTTATTGCCCTTGTCGTGTATTCCTGCTCTAAATGAGCTAATGATAGATATCTGTAAATCAAAGAACATGTCTAAGTTTAGGGCCAAAAGAGTATTATGGGGAATAGAGAACTTTTGTAATCCACACTATACAACAAGAGAGCTTAAAATTTATGAAGCTTAATAAAAATAAAATAATCATAATTTTAATACTCTTGATCGTCTTTTTAATTCTACACACTATCGTGATCTTAAGAGCAAGGAAAGCTCACCTCAAAACAGTACCGTCTTTTTATAAAACCGAAACCGAAATATACCAAAACATGGTAATAGAACAACAGAAGGATATTGATTTTTATCATAAGCTTTTACAGCAACGATCTCTAAGGAAGGCTAAAAAAAGTACAAGCACTAAAAACGTTTTAGGTATATAATTGAAAAGAAAGGAGCTGGAAAAAGACAGTGAATACAAAAACACTAACATTAAAAAGAATTTCTCACAATATGGATGGAGTGCAAGGCGTTTTAATAGAAGAAACGACGGCTTTCTGCTTAACACTCGAACGGCCATGGCTTGATAATCATCAGGACATAAGTTGTATACCTTCAGGACTATATGTTTGTCATAGGACGAATAGCCCTAGACACGGAGAAACCTTTGAGGTGAAAGACGTACAGAACAGAACAAATATTCTTTTTCACCGTGGAAATTTCAAAGACGATTCTGTGGGGTGTATACTTTGCGGCGAGCAGTTTGAATACTGGAACAATAAACCCATGATAAAATATTCAGCAAAAGCATTTATTGAATTTATGAGTATATTGAAAGGTTTAGATAGTTTCCAATTAAACATTTTGTGGTGTTAATATAATCCAAAACATTAAAAATAAATTACTACCACACAAAGGAACAGCTTATGATAAACAGCGTTAGCCATTTAGGCAAAACACCACTCACTTTCTGTAATGGAGAATATAAAAAAGTTCTTGACTTATGGAATTCTTTGCCAAAAAACCAACAAAAAGCCGCGTTAGATAAAGCAAATATTTACTACAAAAGTATGAATATAGACATATCACACTACACAAGAAAGGTGGCACTAAGGGCCATAGGGATGATATGAAACTATCAGAAAAGCAAACACAAAAACAGATAACTGACTATTTAACGGCCTTAAATATCCCCTGCTGGCGCCAAAACATGGGAGTGAAAGATAGCAGGATAAATAAGCTTAGACGACAAGAACCCTGTTTTTACAGATTTTTATATTGGCTTTTTCCTCTTTATCCCAAAAAAACGTTTTTAGATTTGGCTGGGGTTAATCCAAAGACAGGTCAATTTTTCACAATCGAAGTGAAGGCAGAAGGCAAAAAGCCAACAGATGCACAAAAAAATACGATAGCTTTTTTCTTGGATTGTAGTTGTCCGGCTGATTGGTTTGATAGTTTTGAAGATGCGAAAAAGTTTATAGATAAACATTTAAGGTGAGTAATGGAGAAAAAACATGAAAGTTATTGATAATCTTATTTAAAGACTCAAGGATAACAATGTTAAACACAACTTTATGGGTATTATTAATATGTGGACAGGCGTGTAATGCTGGCAATATGATCTACGCTCAACACTATTACGACCCTCCGTACTACGAAACAAACACTCTTATTTATGGGAAGCATCCATCAAAAGAACGTATCATAATAACTAAAGTTGCAGAGACCGCAGGGATCTTCGTTGTTTGTAAACTATTCCCGAAATACGAAAATCATATTCTAGCAGGTACAAGCGCGGTTACATGGGGGTTTATTATCAACGACCATCAAATAGGCGTAAAAGCTAAAATGAGGTTTTAGTGTCCTCTTTCAACCACGGTAATAAATCCATCTGTTTAGGTTTATAATCTATATATCCATCTTTAGTTTTTATCTTGAACGCAACCATACCTTGTTCATCCTTTACAGGCCATAAATTAACCTTTTCAAGGCTATCTAATGTATCTTTTTGAACACGACCTGTGTTCATTATTTCTCTGCGTGCGTCATTTAATAACCTTGTGCGCCAATATAGCTCTTCACTTAGCTCAAATTGTTCCCTATTAAATTTTGGTAGTTTTTCAAGTAGTTCATAGTAAATATTTATTTCTGTTATACAGTCGTCAACAAGTTTTTGCGTCATTCGTTCATTATATTCAATTTGTTCAAACTCTAATTCTAATCGTTCCCGCTCGAATTTTTTAAACCTCGAAAGCTTTTTTAATTTTTGCTGTATCTCTTTTTTGTCAATATTGCAGCCTCGTTGTTTAAATTTATATTCATCTAATGCACGCTGTTTTTTATCAAGCTGTAAATAAATTTTTCTTACAGCACGTTCAGGGGTGTATTCATTTGCTATAAAATTTTTGATTTGAAATTCTGAATTACCGAACGGGATGTTTGTCATAACATTACTCCTGAGTTCACGCCTGCGCCAATATTAGCCGCAGTATCAAGCTCGCCAGTAATCTTTGCTACTGCTTCTGTGCTAAACACGATTTCTTCTACGTCTGCTTGTCTTCCACCAGCATCAATGCCACCCATTTTAAATCCTTTAGTTACTGAGTTCACGCCTGCGCCACTACTAGCCGCAGTATCTAGCTCACCAGTAATCTTTGCTACTGCTTCTGTACTAAACACGATTTCTTCTACATCTACTTGATATCCACCAGCATCAATGCCACCCATTTTAAATCCTTTAGTTCCTGAGTTCACGCCTGCGCCAATGTCAGCCGCAGTATTTAGCTCGCCAGTAATCTTTGCTACTGCTTCTGTGCTAAACACGATTTCTTCTACGTCTACTTGTCTTCCACCAGTATTAAATCCACCCATTTTAAATCCTTTAGTTCCTGAGTTCACGCCTGCGCCACCACTAGCCGCAGTATCTAGCTCACCAGTAATCTTTGCTACGGCTTCTGTGCTAAACACGATTTCTTCTACATCTACTTGATATCCACCAGCATCAAATCCACCCAGGCCACCCATTTTAAATCCTTTAGTTCCTGAGTTCACGCCTGCGCCAATATTAGCCGCAGTATCAAGCTCGCCAGTAATCTTTGCTACTGCTTCTGTGCTAAACACGATTTCTTCTACATCTACTTGACTTACACCATCATCAACGCCACCCATTTTAAATCCTTTAGTTCCTGAGTTCACGCCTGTGCCACTACTAGCCGCAGTATCTAGCTCACCAGTAATCTTTGCTACGGCTTCTGTGCTAAACACGATTTCTTCTACATCTACTTGATATCCATCAGCATCAAATCCACCCATTTTAAATCCTTTAGCACTAAGCACACTAAACTGACCACTCTGACCTAATCCAATCCACTCAGTATCATTAATACAAATTAATTCTACAGTATCCCCAGCAGTATTAGTATGTATTATTTCACCCTCTGTAGCCCCAATCCTGATAGTATCTCCACTCGCCGCATGAACTTGTAATATTTTCGCATCAGCGACAATAAACCCAGCTCGTTGACCAGCTATAGCAGTAGGTAAATAATAAGCAAAAACATCAACTGTTGTCCCTTCGTTGGTAAAGGTAATTCGTCCATTACACTCTGCGACAGTTATAGTATAGGTGTTCGTCTTTGCAATAACCGCTGAAATTGCAGACAAAAAAGATTGTGAATCTGCCATAGGTATTTCCTTATATTAAAGGGTTGCAAAATCTATAAAACCACTTCGCACACCAATCCATTCAGTTGCGTTTATACAAATAAGGTCTACTGTAGCTCCAACTGTAGTAGATTGTATGCCTGTAGCTGAGCTGGAGGCTCCGAGCCTTATCGTGTCAGAGGCACCGGGAGCCACCTTAATTCCGTTCACGTTCTGGACTATAAATTTAACACTATAATTAGCTACTGCGGTTGGCAATGTAAGGGTAACTAACCCCCCGGCCCCTTCATTGCTAAAAGCAAATCGACCATTACACTCTGCGGCAGTTATAGTATAACTAGTCGCTTTTACAATAACTGTCGAAATTGACGGTAACAAAGTTTGTAAATCTGCCACGCAACCTCCTTATTCCGCTAATATCCAACCCAAAGTAGCCCCTGAGAATACTAGCATAAAATATTCATAATTTACCGATACAGTCATATTTGCCGCAGCTCCCATTATGTTTTGACTATTACGTCCTATTGTAAGATTATAAGTGACAAAGGCATGTCCCCCGTCTGCAAACCTAACCGTTTCCCCTGCGCTAGGGGAAAGAGGCATGGTAATCGTAAACGCGCCCCCTGAAGTATCGCACAATATATTGTCGCCATTTACCGCTGTATATGCCGCTGTTTTAGTTATCCATACAGGAATGCTTAAGTTCAGTGCTGTTGCTAAAGCGTTGGCCTCGTCTGTAAATGTATCCATAGCCGCTACCCAAGCATCTGCTTCTGTTGCAAAGTTAGTAGGATCGCTCCGGCTGGGTGCATCAGGTAGAGCTGTAATAGCCATTATAATTACCTCCTTTTTTACGTTAAGCCTTCGATTGATAAATTTACAAAAGTTACATTGTCGCCGGCGACTGCCTTGTGATCCTTACAAAAACCGTAAATAACCATAGACGAATAATTTTCATCACCTACCCAAACTAAAGTTGTCGCTCTATATAAAGCTAAAAATCTTTCAAGGTAATCAATATAAGAGTTGTCAACTTTCACTCGACAATTCATCCATTTTGAAAAAGTACGCTCAACGATTGCCCAGTTTCCAAAGTCATCAACCTCTTTTGTGGAATAATCAGTAACACCAAAAGACGGTTCTTTTTGAGTGGCTCCGATTGTGGTCTTGTTCCCGAAAATTATATTCCCTATCTTTGCAGTGCCGCCAGAATAAGAAAGGATAATGTCTGTAACGGCATTTAAATATGGAGTAATGTCATTTATAACAAAATCTGTTATCTTATAAGGTACGTCGGTGGAAAAAAAGTATGAATACCAATCTGTTATGTTTTCCCAGACGACTAACTTTGTAGTTTCGTTATATACTTCTCCGGCTATCGGGTCTGTTACGATAACTTGTATCGTATTAGCAGCCATATTTAAAAAAGCTATGCTGTCAAATGTAGATCCCAGCGTAATTTCATAAGTGATTGACGTGGCCTGAGATGTTTGTGTCCCTGTTTGAGTATCAAAAGCTTTCCACCGATTAGTAGCAGAAACTTCTAACCATTTCGGCGTCTCGTTATCAACGTCAATTCCAGGAGAATCACCGCCTAAAACATTTTCCAAGGCCTCATAAATTTTTTGATAACCTGTGCTAATTTGTACCTGATCTCCGTCTAAATATGAAGCCCCCACGTCCCAACCGTAAGAAATTTTCCAATCAGTCGGAGACCCGGCGCCACCGTTAACCGTCATATCCACGACCAAGGTAGTCCCGGAATAAGAAACTATCTTTCCATACATATAATTAGCAGGAGTAGCCGTACTATATGCTTTTACCCATTCCCCTGCGACAAAAGGAAGCCCTGCTTGCGTTGTAAAAGTTTTCTCTGCTACCTCAATCAACAATTCGGTTACACTCGTTCCGACATCGTCAACATTCGGGACGTTTGAATCCGTTAAGATAGCTTCAGTAATTGTGGTCGGGCTAACTGCAAACATTTTTATGACCTCTCGGGCGGCAATCCAACCGCATCAAATGAATCAAGGACTCTCGACATTCTTGTAATATATATAAGGCTTTCTTCGTCACGTTTTTCTGCTTCTGTTCGTAATTTTTCAAGCGCAGCTACAATCTTTGAATCGTCAAACAACGATTTACTTTTCTCGTTACTCATGATATGTGACGGGCCGGTATATTCAAGTTCAGGCCCCTCTTCTCCAACTACTCTATATCCACCTTCAAAATCACCGCCTTTTGCGTAATAAGTTTTCGATCCATCCGACCAAGCATAATATCCATGCGCTGGCTCATAAATTGCTGGAATGTCAACGTTGTAACCCCCTCTATCCCAGTCTTTTTGCGAATATTGTCGCAAATAATCCGGTATGTCCCAATATTTGTCATAGTATCTATACTCAGCAGGGGTATTTATCTCGGGGCTTGTTTCTACTTTAGACAGAAGGTATTTCTGCTCTGCGGCTGGAGGATCAGCAAAAGGATCATCCGTTGGGGTAGTTGGCGACGGCGATCTCGGCGGATTAGATTGAATCTTACTTCCAAGTTGAACTATTGTTGAAGCTACATTATTTATAGCCGCGACAGTCGTATAACCACCACTGCGTATATCAGTTAATCTTGAAAGTTGATTGTTATTATTGTCTGCGATTCTGGTTAGTGAGGAAGTGCTTTCCTTCGTTAAGGCTTGAATTACTACTTGTGTTGAATTTCCTGTATGTAACACAGCTGTTTGTTCGGCTAACATTAGATTGCCTTCAATTATTTTATCTGTCTGAGTAACTGTATATTGATTACCTTTTGATATATAGTCATTACCTTCTCTTATATATTGATTACCTTTTGATATATAGTCATTACCTTTTGATATATAGTCATTACCGTTTATTACTTCTAGCGTTTGTTTTATTGACGAGACAGAGATACCGTCAAGTAAGGCCGATTGATTTTTTAATAATGCAGCATCAGGAGATTCTTGGTTTAAATTATCTCTAATTTCTCCAAGCAGGGTAATCTGGGCCTCCAATGAAGTTGCCTGAGACTCTTCCCGTGTCATTTCTGCCACACTTACTTCTCTTGCCGCAGCTAATTGAAGAAGAGCTTTGCTTTGATCTTTTGCATAATCTTCGGCAGATTTAGCAGTTTTCATACTAGAGGACAACATATTATCTATCGCCGAAGGCAATTCTTTCAAAGCCGTCTGCTCTCCTGTCATTGCTATTGAAAAAATGGTGTTAAGCCTTCTTTTATCATCATCAAGGCTACCTGTCCCCTTAACTTTTCTTGCGGAAGAATCCAAGGACTCTATTATTTGTTTATACTGGTCTGCCACTTGTCTTGCGCTACGAGCAGCATCCTCTGACAAAGATATTTGTTCGGAAATGTCTGATGTAATCTCAGCAATCATCTCAGACATTTTATTTTTCCAATCTTCTGTAGCCCAAATCAACAATTGTAATGGACGTAAGCTTTCATCCATAGCATCAAGCTCTGCTTTTCTTTTAGCGGCGACAGCTCCCGCCTTGTTGCCTATTGATTCCATTAATTCTATTTCAAGGTCGAACTTCTGCCTCGCAATGCTTTCAGCTTTTTCTGCTGCCTCTTTCGCCACTCTGGCACTCTCTCTTGCCGCAGCCTCTCTTGCCCTGTTTGCCGCATTTTCTGCTATTTCTTTTGACCTATTTCGGGTGGCAGAGCTACCACTGTCTGTTTTAAATAAATCTTTCCAGTTACTCTCCGTCCGCTCGGTTAGCTCTTTGTCAAGTTTTAATTTTTCCTGCTGCGCCCACTGAGCGGCAGCAACGTCATCGTTATATAGTTTCCCTAACCTCTCTGCCTCTCTATCAATCCATTCTAATTTTAAATTTCTATACTTTTCTTCAGCTCCGATTATTTGAGAATAAAAAGCAATTGAGTTTTGCAAATTATCCTGATTGAATTGATCTTTTTTAGCTTGAAGCCATTCTTCAGCCAAAGCAGCCGCTTGTACCTTGTCTTCTGCTATTTTTATATATTCAGCCGCTTCCATTTCCCATAAATTAATTTGGTTATTGATAGCCACACTGGAAAATTCATTAATATCCATATACATCTTTTCGGTAGATGTTCTGATAGCATTGTTAATTTTTATTACACTTTCTTCTCTTTCGTAACCATAGTTTTTTTTCTTTTGTGTGTATTCATTCTCTAAAGATTCCAGTTGAGCGTTTCTTTCTTTTACATCAGTAACATGGTTTGTTATTAAGTTTTTTTGTAAGGAATACGCGTTAAATAAAGCAGCTTCTTTTTTAGTTAACGAATCAAAAATAAAAGTTAATTCGTTCTCCCCGGCCAATACTCTTAATTTTGTAAGATGATCTATATACTGAACTTCCATGTCGTACAATTTTTCATAACTATTCATTTTGGAAGTATATATTTTCTTACTTTCTTCTTCCGGCGGAGGGGGAAGGTCAGGCTTCTCTATTTTGGTTTTGTTTTTTAAATCTTTTATCCCTTCCTCAATCTCTTTTATTGTGTCATCTCTGTTTTGCTTCCGAAGCTTTTTTTCTAAGGCATATTTTTCTATTAATGCTTTTCTTTCAATGTTAGACCTTTCGTTAACGTCTTTAATTGTGTCTGAAGTCACAAGGGCTTTTGTTGATTTAGCGATTTGTTTTAAGATAACCCAGTCTAGTTTCATTCTTAAAAAAAAAGCCGCCCAAATATCCACGATCGCATAAATTGTATAAGTAGCCGCTTTCTGAATACTTTTAAAGCCATTAAGCCATGTTCCTATCCAATAACCAACAGCAACCGCGCCCAACACACCAAGCGCACTTTTAATGGCAAAGCCAAGGCCATGCCATGCGAAAACAGCTTTTCCTACATGTATTTGAGTTGCTACGCTCCAAACATTTAACGCAAGTATCTGTGCAGCTAATAAAACACTTCCACTGGCCATAGCAACATTGAGAGCTATCCAACCTGGAATAGCTATATAGTGTATAGCGACTGTAGTTGCTAAAAATATGCCTGATACATATATTGCATATTTAAGCCCATCAGCTATTCTTTTTAATTGTTTTACAATTTCGTCAGCATTAGTTTTCATCCATTCCGTGGCCTTTTTCCCGCTTGTAGTTAAATCTTCATATAAATTAGCGAACATCCCCCTTTGGATAATCCCCCATGCTGTGTTTAATGATGTAGTAACTGACTGCCACGTATTCTGTATATCACTGGACGCTTCTACAATACCGGCTAAGTAAGGCAACAGTCTTTCCAGCGTATCTCCGTGTTTTTTACCTTCAACGACTAATTCTTTTAATCCATCTTTGTATACACCTTGTATTTTGATAGCGTCGTTTAGTTGTTTAGCAATCAAAGCACCCTGCCCAAGATTCCCTGACATTATAGCCCTAATTTCCTGACCCATCTGCTTTTCCTGGTTCTGTCCTGCCGTATACAGTGCGATAGCATTACTAAGGGCCGTAAATGAAGCAATCTGTTTTTGATTGTTAACGTCTAAAATTACTCCCTGGCCTGTCATTGCCAGGTTCATTCCTTGTAATAGTTCGTAATTTGCCAATGAATGAGCGTCAACTTCCATTAAGACCGGCACTAAAGCCCTGGCGTATTCAAGGTTTTTCCTGTAGTTTTCTGCAATATTGCCTGTAGTTCCCTGCATAGTT
>Ga0307377_10002939_pt1 | contig 19722 bp, 33 predicted proteins | sample TR3MG_FD_202535 | JGI IMG/M metagenome (GOLD analysis project Ga0307377, IMG submission 202535) | Soil microbial communities from Risofladan, Vaasa, Finland - TR-3 | ecosystem: Environmental > Terrestrial > Soil > Coastal area > Acid sulfate soil | place: Finland: Risofladan, Vaasa | collected... | reverse complement strand
ACTCTCTTCTTTATTTGATTCATGGACGCATTACAAATTTATGTTGCTATAGCCATCATTATTTTAGCCATCATGGCCTTCTTTATTATATTTAGAGCAAGGAAAAAAAAGAAAGAAAAACTTACACCCTTAGCAGCCCTTGCTTTTGTATTTGTCTTTGCAGGAATTGTATTTGGAGAAACAAGAGCAGTAGGTTATAGTTTAATGGGAATTGGAGTAGTTCTTGCTGTGATAGACATAATAATAAAATCAAAGAAAAATAAAAAGAGACAATAAAAAATGGATGGGATTGTTTTTGCAGGACTTCTTGGCGGAATTGGTGGCCTGACTCGTGGAGTTGTTGGTCTTTTGAAGGCGCTGTCTCTGAAGAGACGGATTTTGTGGACATATTATGCAATAACTGTTGCGATTGCCATAATAATAGGTATCTTTGTAGGAATAATATTTGACTTTGACCCGCGTTTGAGCTTGCTTGCAGGTTATGCTGGCACAGATATTCTTGAGGGCCTTTACAAAAGCTTTAAAGTTCAGAAAGTTTATGTTAAGAAGAAATAAAATGAAAAAACAAATGAGGGCAAACTGGTGGTTAGGATTTCTTGGATTTTTGGGAATTCTAGGAGTTATTGCGCTGATTGAAGGAAACTGGTCGCAAGTTGTTTGGATATTGTGGTTTATCTGGTTTATCTATTTCATACCTATTAAAAAATAAAATGGCAAAACAAAAAACAAAAAAGAAAAAGAACGAAGTAGAAGGAATTGCGATTCCGGCAGGATTGTTTATAGGAATGGGAATAGGATTTTTGACAGGTAATCTTGTAGCCTGGCTGTTTATTGGTCTTGGAGCTGGATTTGTTTTCATGCTTCTAGCGATGTTATTAAAGAAAAAGTAAAAATGCCTTCTATAACAATCAACATCGATGAGGATGTTAAGAAAATTCTTGAAAAGCGCGCGAAGAAAAACCTGTTCAGCTTAAAAGAGCAAATTCAAGATATTCTAAGAAGAAGTGCTGTAAATTATAAAACAGGAACCCCTACAACAATAAAAGTGGATGATAGACTTGTCGAGGTTTTTTCTCGGCAAAAAAGGGCAAAAAAGAAAAAGACCAAGAAGAAATAGTTTTCGACAACTTTTTATAAGAAAAAACCCTGAATAATTTAATCAAAAGAGGAAGAATAAATGGGTTTGTTTGACAAAAATTTTAAAGAGATTTTTTCAGCTCAGCTCTTCGCGATTATCGGAGGAATAATTGCCGGAGTAGTTTTAGCTGTTTATATGGATAAAATATTTCTTATTCCCGGCATGCTTATAATTATTCCTGGTTTTATGGAGATGAGGGGAAATATAAGTGGAACATTTGCTTCTAGAATAAGTTCCGGACTTTTTCTTGGGGTAATAAATCCTTCTAAACCAGATAAAAAAATAATAAGGGGAAACCTCCGAGGCTCTTTCATACTTGCATTAATAGTCTCTCTCGCATTAGGATTAGTGGCCTTTATTTTTAATTATCTCGTTATGGGGGTTTTGGCCGCGAAAATAATAATAGTCACCCTACTTGCAGGAATTCTCTCTAATTTTATTTTAAACAGACTAACATTATTCACAACAATTTATCTTTTCAAAAAAGGACATGACCCTAACAACATTATGGGTCCTTTTGTAACAACAGCAGGGGACATAATAAGCACCCTCTCTCTATTAGTTATTATTTTACTTATAATTTAAAATGAAATCCAAAAAGATCAAAACAAAAAAAGAAATTCATTTGGCTGAATCTTTAAGAAAGATTACTGAGTTTAAAAGGGAAAAACATTATCCAGAGGTTCATGAAGTCCATAAAAAATACCATATTTCTAAGAAAACCCTTTTTTACGTTAAAGAATACGGAAAAAATGCAAATGTTTCAAAAACAATAATAAGAGAGAGCCTAAAAATTCTGCTTCTAGCTTCTATTATAAGTTCTTTCGGCGGACTTGCTCTTGAGCAGATTAAAACATTATTTCTTTCAATAACACCTTTGCTTATTCTTCTCCCATCATTGAATAATATGATAGGAAATTACGGAACAATAATATCTTCAAGATTCTCAACAATGCTTCATGAAGGAGAAATAAAGGGAAAATGGAGAAAGAACAAAGAATTGAAAAAACTATTTTTTCAGATGACAATAATGACAGTTGTAGGGGCTGTTTTAAGCTCGTTAATTGTAATAGGAATAACTTATTTTTCTGGAGGAATTTTATTGAAAACAGCATTAAAGGTATTTTTTATCGTTCTTTTTGATATGTTCCTCCTTACAAATGTCTTGTTTTTCGTAGCAATCCGTGCAGGAATTTATATCTATAAGAAAAAAGAAGACCCAAACAACTTCTTGATTCCAGTATCTACATCTATAGCAGATTTTACTAATATGGTGATTCTTGCCCTACTGATTATTCTTCTTTTCTAGTTTGATTCAACAAGCTTTTTATAATAGCTATCCTTTCTTTTGAAATGATTGAAAAAATCCATAAAAAAACCTTTAAACTTTCACCCTCAGCAATAAACTTAATGAAAGAATGTCCAAGATGTTTCTGGTTAACTCAACATAAAGTGTGGAAACGCCCTATAGGAATATTTCCTTCCCTCCCTTCTGGAATGGACAGAATTCTTAAAACCCATTTTGATAAATTCATGGAGAAAGGACAAATGCCTCCTGAACTTTGTGAAAAACAAGAATGCGCATTAATGAAATTATTTGATGATAAGGAACTACTAAAAGTTTGGCAGAATAATTGGAAAGGGATTTCTTGGAAAGACGAAGAAGGAAACATTCTCAAGGGTGCTGTAGATAATATTCTTGTGAAAGGAAAAAAACTTATTGTTCTTGATTATAAAACAAGAGGATATCCTTTGAAAGAAGATACGGCAGAACATTATCGGCTTCAACAGAATATTTACAACTTCTTGCTAAGAAAAAATGGATATGAAACTGAAGATTATTTCTTCTTATTATTCTATATTCCTAAAGAAGTAACTAAAACAGGAGAAGTCATATTTGATACAGAGTTGGTAAAAATGAAAGTTGATATTGAAAACGCAGAAAAAATCTGGGAAAAAGCACTTGAGCTTCTTAATAGTGAATGTCCGCAAGAAGGATGTGAATGGTGTAAAGGGCTTTGAAAGACAAGCTTTTTATATTATAAAAAACTCTTTTTATTATAAAATTGAAAAGGTTGAAAGGAGGTAAAAAAAAGAGATGGTTTTTGGCGTTATTGAATGGTTTGTTCTAGTCTTTGTAATACTGGCTATTATAAAAATTATAGTAGTGTCTTTTAATCCAAAGGAGTGGTTTAAGTTTGCAAAGAGCCTTTATAAAAACGGCGCAGTCTTATTTATTGTAGAATTAATTCTAGCTGCAGTATTGTTCTATTTCCTATTGGCAGAATTATCCCTAGTTCACATAATGGCAGTGATAGTTCTTGGGGCTTTATTAACAGGAATGACTTTTGCTTTGTATAATAAAGAAACTATTGACTGGGCAGGTAAAATCTTGAAAGGTAAGACTCTTTGGAACAAAGCATGGTTGCCTCTTTTGATATGGTTAGCCTTATCAATCTGGGTACTTGTAGAATTATTTTAATTTTTTAATTTTTTAATTTTGAAAGAAAAAGATACTTGGAAGAAGATTGATTATATTTATAAGTTCTAATTTTTTTATTTTATTATGAATAAGAAATTTGTTTATTTTATTATCCCTTTACTTTTTTTCATAGTTATTTTGATTGCTGTTATCTTAAATAACATACCTGTGAAAATAACTAATTTTGAAGAGTGCGTTGCAGCAGGCAATCCTGTAATGGAAAGTTATCCAAGACAATGTAGGGCATCTTCAGGACAAACTTTTGTAGAAGATATCTCTATAGAAATATCAGGGACAGTAAGTCTTAAAGGAGAATTGTTTTGCCCATGTTTTTTAGTTGGAGAAGTAGAAGTTTGGTATGATTTAATAGAAGGAAAACCCCCTATCAATGTTTCAGAGATAAATAATGGAGATTTTGTTGTTGTTAAAGGAGAATATTTTGGAAACCAGGTTCATGCAATAGAAATTTTCAAGGCGACAGAATGTGAACCAGAAAACAGAAATGCAGACGCTTGCATAGAAATTTATCAACCTGTTTGCGGAATGCCAATAAATCAAACATTCAGTAATTCCTGTTTTGCCTGTATCGATGAAAGCGTGATGTATCATATAGGAGGGGAATGTTCATGAGAGAAAAAAACAAGAAAATAAATTGGAAAGTTTTCATTCTTTCTTTAATAGCTCTTGGTTTCATAGCCTTGACATTTCTTATTGATTGGATGTTTATTATAGGTGCAGTGATAATCATGCTCATTAATCAGAGAGAGTTATTAGGGAAAAAATAAGATTAGATTTTCTTTTTCCTCAGAATTCTAAATCCTTCCCAGGCAACAAATCCTCCAAGGGCAAACATCAAAAGAGAAACTCCTGCAAGAACATAATTTCCTTCGCCAATATATCCGTTTGCTCTAAATGTTAGATAAAGTAGGGCAGAGAGGGTTGTTATTAAAACAAAAATAGCTGGAATTAAAATGAATTTTACTTTTGTTTTTTTCGAGACAAAATATGCTGAAATTCCTATCAAAGTGATTGAAGCTATTAATTGATTTGAGGTTCCGAAAAGCCTCCAGATTGTTTCATAAGTGTTTGTTATTGCAAGAAGCCAAGCAGGAACAAGAGTCATCAGTGTTACAAGAACCTTATTCTTCAATTTTGGAAAAAGATTTTCAGAGATAATAAATCTTCCAAGACGTGTTGATGTATCTACAGAAGTTAGTATAAATTGGTTAACCATAAATGCCCCTAAAAGAGCAGCAATCCCAACACTTACAAAAGGAATAACATTGCCAACAATATTTCCAAATCCTGTCGAGAAAAGAACAATCCATCCTTGATTAAGGGTATCTTGAAATCCCCCTACACCCACACCCCATTTTAATCCTGAAATTATAACTACTGTAACAAGAATAGCTAAAAGCCCTTCAAGAAGCATTGAACCATAACCAACAGCCTTCCCATGACTCTCTTTCGATAGTTGTTTACTAGTAGTTCCTGAAGACACTAAACCATGAAAACCAGATATAGCACCACACGCAACTGTGATAAAAAGAATTGGCCATATCGGGAAACTGCTCCCTGAAATATAAGAAGGGGCATTAATTACAGGCCTTGCGATAAAAAACGCGAGAAAACCAAGACCCAAAATAAAAATCATCTGAATTGCGCTTAAATAATCCCTCGGTCTCAATAAAATCCAGACAGGAGCAATAGATGCAATAAATGCATAAGCAAAAATTATGGTTATCCAGATATTTTTTAGAAGCACAGGATTTGATATAGGGAGTGTTAGGGGAAACATATTTCCAATCCATACAAAAAAGAAAACAAGGAGTATCGCAATAACACTTGCAATTTTATAGTTCCAATTATATTTTTTAACCCCCAAACCAAGACCGACAGCTAGGAGAGTTATTGCTAGCAATGGAATGACCAGGTCTGTTTTTTGAATTATGCTCTCTGCAGCAGAAGCACTGAATACGGTTATAATTAAAATTAAAGTTAGCCATATCATCAAGCCAAAAACCCAGCCTGCCCGTGAATTTAAATATTTCTTCGCAATCACAGAAACACTTTTTCCTTTGTTTCTCACAGAAGCGATTAATGAGGTATAATCATGCATGGCCCCAATTAAAACAGCCCCTAACAAAACCCATAAAACAACAGGCCCCCATCCAAAATAACTCACAGCAATAATAGGCCCGATAATAGGTCCTGCACCTGCAATAGAAGCAAAATGATGCCCAACTAAAAAAGATTTTGATGAAGGGGAATAATCCGCATCTTCTTTTCTAGAAGAAGCCGGAGTTTTGTTTTTATCATTTATCTTAAGCCTTTTAGCTATAAATCGCCCATAAATCCGGTATCCTAAATAAAACCAGACTAATGCAAGAATCACAATCCATACAGAGTTCATTTTACCTCTTTTTATCTTTTATCAATTTAAGAAATCTCTATATAAAAATCTTAAGGGTCGCTAGACTAATTTTTTCAATAACCCCCTATTCAAATTCTTTCCAATCTTACCTATTTCTCTTCTTTTGTTTCTTCCTTTTTCTTTGCAGGCTTTCCCTTTTTAGGTTTTTTTTCTGTTTCTTTTGGTTTTTGCTCTTTTTGGATTTCTTCTCCAGACTCTCTAGAAGGATGCGCTAATTTAACAACGAGATTTCTTCCTTCAACAGCTTTCTCATTCATCTCTTCAATAGCCTTATCAGCATTTTCATCCTTCTTATACGTGACAAAACCAAATCCACGAGATCTTCCTGTATATTTGTCGGCAATAACCAAGGCCTCTTCTATTTCACCAAAAGGAGAAAAAAGTTCTTCAAGACGTTGTTTGGTAACACTCCAAGGCAAATTTCCCACGTAAATTCTTTTGCTCATTTACTCTCCATTCTTCGTTTATTTAAGAACAGGACTAGTCCTGTCCAATTTATTTTATCAAAAAAACCAATTTTATAAACTTAACTGTCCTAAAAATGTTATGAAATGTGAAAAATGTGGGTATAAGTCTAAAAATATCAGAGAAAAATCCAAAAGACTTCTCTGTCAGATATGTTACCCTTTTTCTCCTGAAGATGAAGACTCTCTTAACAAATATGTGAATGAAAAAATTGATAGCTCTATTTTAGAAACTTTCAGAAAATACTCTGTTTCTGCAGGAGAAAAACAAAAGCAGGGAATGATAAAAAAAGCAATTCAAGGAAACCTAATGTCAAGGGTTCCTTTTGGTTATAAAATCCATGAAAGAAAACTTGTTCCAATAGAGAGTTCTAAAGAAATAGAGGAAATTTTTGAAGAATTCTTGAATGAAAATCTAAGCTTAAGAAAAATAGCAGAAAAACATAAGTTGTCTGTTAATGGTCTTAAAAAAATTCTTAGGAACTTTACATATATCGGAAAGATAAAATTCAATAACCAGATTTACGAAGGAAACCACCAACCACTTGTTTCAACTACGCTCTTTAATCATGTTCAAAATAAACTTGAAAAACTTGGAATAAAATAATCCTTATTTTTCGTACTTACTCATCTCTTTTTCCAAAGCGTTAAAGGGGAAAGGTCTTTTGTTGCTTACAAATATCATATATCTCTGGAAAACATACCACTGGGTGTTCCAAATCTCACTTAATTCTGCAACATGTTTGAGTCTTCTTCCAGTAAAAAGTGTATGGAAAAAATTAATTACTCCCAGAACTAACACTAGATATCTCCATATTCCAAGCACAATTCCAGAAACAATAACGACAACTATCCTCATTAAAGCTTCTGATTTTTCTTTCTTCCCTTGTATTTTTTTAGCCATATTAACGTTTACTTGATTGCCTTTTGCTTCTTGCCTTACTGTCGCCTGGTTTATAAGCTTCTTTTCTCCTGACATCGGCAATAAGTAGATTTCTGTCATAATCGAGAAAGGCCTTCTCAAGATTTTTATTTTTTGTAAATTCAATAATCGCTCTTGCTAATGAGAGCCTTGAAGCCTCTATTTGACTTTTTATTCCTCCCCCCTTCACATTAATTGAGACATCGAAATTGTTTTTTCCAAGGATATTTTCAGCAATTCTTAAGGGCTCTTCAATTTTTAATCTGTCAAACATATTTAAGAATTCATAAGGTTTTTTGTTTATTGTTATTTTTCCAGAACCCCCAACAATTACAGCTCTTGCAATAGCCCTTTTCCTTTTTCCTGAAGTTATTATTTTATTCATTTTTTATTTGAAATATCAGCAACATAAATAAATTTAGTTTTCTTTTCCCTTCCCCCAACAATCTTTTTGGCATCTTGAAATTCTTTTGGAATTCCTACGTAACACTTTATTTTTCTGTAAGCAATTTTTCCTCTTCCTTTTCTGAAATTTGGAAGCATGCCCCTTATCGCTCTTTTAACTATTCTCTCAGTATTTCTTGAAACTTTTGGACCTTTTTGGCCACTTCCTATTTTGCTTCTTTTTTCTTCAAAGTGTTCCTCGATATTTTTTCTGTTACCTGTAATTATTACTTTATCAGAATTTAAAATAACAATTTCCTCTCCTTTAAGCGCTTCTTTAGCAACATAACTTGCCAGTCTTCCCAAAACAGCATTTTTTCCATCAATTATTTTCATTTTCTTCTTGTTAGAACCCTGCATTTTTCCATGCTGGGATTTTTTTTAATTTCTTCAATAAGACTTAAAACAGGAATTCCTGCCTTTTCAAGTTTTTCCTTGGCTTTTTCTGAAAAACCTTGAGCAGCAATTTTTATTTTCTTAGTAATTTCTCCTTGAGAGAGAACCTTTCCAGGAATGATTATTGTTTCTCCGTCTTTAGAATTTTTATTTATATCTTCGAGATTCAGATTTATTGCTTTTCTCCTTGGTCCTGAAAGAACACATGCCACCTTAATCCATTTTTCTTTTTTCTTTGCAGCAAGAATGGTTTCAACTAATTCCCTATTACCTTTTCTTTCAACTTGTTTTCCTATTTTGGTTTTGGTTTTCATTGTAAATTTAACAGAAGTCTAAGACTCCTGCTCAACGCGATTAACTCGCAGGTATAAAAAATCCAGTTTTAGATGATTTATAAAGTTTATCTTAATGCGGAGACTAGGATTCGAACCCAGGTAGGCACTAAGCCACGAGAGCCTTAGTCTCGCCCGTTTGACCACTCCGGCATCTCCGCATGAAAATCATAGAAATTCTCGCTATAAAAAGGTTTAGAACCCTCGAAACCCAATATGAACAAGATTTATAAACCACTAAATAATTGAAAAACCAAGAAGAAAATGAAAAAAAGCAGTTTAGCAAGTCTTTTAGCAATACCTGTTTTTTCATTCGCAGGTATATCAAATTCTCTCAATGCAGCCCCAAACCCTTATCCAATTACTCAAGAAAATCAAAAAATAAAAACCGCAACAGTGGCTGCCAGCGTAATAGATTTTCTTTTAGGAACCAAAATATTGGGCGACATAGGTGCGACAGAGGAAGTAGCCCTGGGTATTCTAGGGGATCTTTTTGAAACACAAGGACAAAGAGAACATGAAATAGATTATGCAACTGCAGGAAGAAACCAGTTCATAATTAATGTGGCAGATGGCAGACAAGCCCAATTAGTTCAAGATGAAATTGGAAATGTATACTTACTTATGGAGGGGGTAATTCACCCTCTTGCTCAAGAATTTATTAATCAAGCGAGAAATATCTCAATCGAAAAAACACTTAATATAGAAAACGCAACTTTATCCCCTTACAATTTAGGAGATTTAGAAAGAAGGTTTAATTCCGGCCCCACAAAAGAGATCAGTCAATTTTATAGGGTTTTTAAAGGAGGAGAATATCTTTCTGAGATTATGAGCAAGTTTGGTGTGCCAGCATCAAATATTTCCAAATTTAATGGGCATGGAGCACTGGTTGGTGGTCAACACGACCCTTCTAATTATTGGGGTATAGGGGAAAAGAGGATATTAAACAATAAAGCAAAACTTCCAGGAGGAAGAATGCTTTACATAATAAAAGAAGATTATGAAAACGAGATTTCAGCAGTCTTTTCATATAAATGGTGGAGAGATTTAAACAACAACGAGGCTCTCGATTTTAATGAAATTAATCAAATTAAAAGAACATTTTACGAGAATGAAGATATCAATATTGGAGCCAAATACCAAACAGCAGAAAGTTTTATAGGAGATTTAGAAATAAAAATTCTTAAAGAAAATACCGGAGAACTTTTAGCGAAAAACGAAATGAATATTTCTTCAAATGGATCAATGGTGTGCCAGCACGTTATTTCCGCAGGAACAGTTCCAGTCGGAAAATATGTCATTTATACAAATCTAATAGATTATATGACTTTAAACACAGTCTCTTCAAAATCAGAAAAATTTGAAATTATTGAAAGAAAAAACCCTTAAATCTTTCCGATTTCTTTTGCCAATAAAGCAAGATCTTTTTTTAAAGCTTCCACAGATTTTTTAAAGATACTTTCCGCATTTATCTGACCAAAAGATTCCACTGTTATCACTAGTTCGCCTTTAGCATTAATTTCAGCTTTTTTCTTTTTTTTATTCGCAACACCTTCACAAAAATCTGCAATCTCTCTTTTTTTATTATCAGTTATTATAATTTTGTTCCCTTTTTCCTGAATATCAGCATCAGGACACACTTTTTTTATTTCTTCATAAAATTCCCTGTCCAAAATAATTTCAACAGCGTTTCTGTAAAACATTAATCCAGGAGAGAATTTGGAATGATCAGAACCTTTTCCAGCAGTCACTGTTGCAACAAGCTGAAGCTCTTTATTTTCGTTAAGGATTGTAATAGGTATTTTCTTGTAAACGACAGCAGGGTTTCCCTTTAGGTCCTCAGAATAGACCATTCCACCCTTTTTCACATCAAGTTTGAGTTTTCCCTCTTTTTTCTTTGCGCCCCCTTCCATTTTTAGAGGGATAAGTCCTATTCTATGAGCAATGGTTTCGTCATAAAGAGCAGAGTCATTTTTTGAAATTTCAACTTCATCAACAGCTAGAATAGGAATTTGATTTACATATCTCCTTATGGAATTTGCAAGAGTTTCATTTATCTCTGCTGCAAAAACGAGCTGGTTTCCTGTTTTTTCTATTTTTTTCATTTTAAATTATGGTCTCCTTCCACGTCTTCCCCCTTTCTTTTTAGGTCCGCCTCTGGGGAATCTCGTAGTGTCTAATATGTTGAGTATTTTAAAACCTTCTCTAGAAAGGCTCTTTACTATTGCATTTGCACCAGGACCTGGAATAGGATTCCGGGTTTTCGCCCTTATTCTGAAATATAAAGATCCAACACCTTTCTCATGCAAGTTTTCTGCGATTCTTTTTGCGATAAACATAGCTATTGTAGGATTGGCCTTAAGTCTTCCGTGTTTTGTAACCATTCCCCCACTAACTTTTGTCAGAGTTTTTCCAGACATATCTGTAGCATGGACAAGGGTATTATTAAACGAGGTATAGATATTTACTACAGCCTCAGCCTTTTTCTTTTCCTTCTTTTCTCCTGTTTTTTGTACGGTTTCTGTTTTCATTTCTCAATTCCCTCTTTAGCTTCCCCCTCCTTTTTTATTATTTTATTTTTCTTCTTTTTTAGGGATATCTTATTTTCAAATTCAAGCGGAACAATATATGAAGGACTATCAACAACATTGTTATTTATTAAAACTTTTTTATGAACAATCAACTGCCTCGCACTTTTTGTTGTAGAAGCAAGTTTCTTCTTTACAAGAATTGTCTGAAGTCTCCTTTTTAAATAATCTTTTTTATCTAATGAAAGAACGTCCGCGATTGAATCCACATTCAGACCAATCGTTCCAAGTTTTTCAAATAGGGCCTTTTGTTCTTTTGGGTTTGCAGAAATCAGTTTTTTCGCTTTTTCCCTTATCAATTTAATTTCAGATTCCGCCTTCCAGATTTCTTTTTTATTTTTCAATCCGAATTCTTTTTTTATTTCTGCTTCTTCTTCAATCCTTACTTTATCAAAAGGTCTTCTTGGTTTTGAATATTTTTTATGTTTCCTTTTCATTTTTTAATCTCAGTTTTTTTAGGTTTCTTCTTAATTCCTGCCCCCTTTCTCTTATTCTTTCTGAAATTACTCTTTGTTCTTTGTCCTCGCACAGGAAGGCCAGCAGAATGCCTGATTCCCCTATAGCTTTTTATTTTTTTTAGTCTTTTGATATCAAATTCTTTCTGCAATTCAAGATCTGTTCCTGTTAGATGTTTTTTCTCTCCAGTCTTAAAATCAAATCTTCTGTTAAAAATAAAGTCAGGAACATTTGGGTTTTTGATAAAATCAACGATTATCTTAATCTCCGCATTTGTTAGAGAACCAATTCTTTTATTTTTATCAATCTTTAATATTTTACAAACAGCATTGGACATGCTCCATGAAACTCCTTTTATTTTCGTTAATCCCGCATAAATTTTCATACCGCCTTCTATATCTTCATCAAGGATTCTGACTATTCTTTCCTTATATTTTGCTTCTTCTATTTCCTGTTCTTGTGTCATTTTATTATTTTACAAACAATTTATATCTTTCAAATTCTACAAGCTCCTTTATAATTCTTTTTTCTATTGCCTTTTCAGGGTCAGGCAAATTTTGAATTCTTTTTTTCATATCCTCGAAACTTTCAAAAAGTTTTTCCTTCCTTTTCTCAAGAATTTCTTTCATATGTTTTTTCCCAAATCCTGGAATAAGCTCTATTTGATGTATTCTTTTGTTTATCGCTTCTGATTTATTAAAAAAATCAATAAATTCCTGTTTCCTTTCTTTGACTATTCCACTTATAAATTCCTGTAATTGATTTTTAGCAGCCTCTGTAATTTTTTCATGGGAAAGCCTTCCAAGGATATAATAAATTTTATCCCTTTTACCTTCACCAATATAAACTCTTTCACCAATCTCCAAAGAAATTCCCCTTCTAGGAACTAACTCCAAAAGAGTGAGATTTAATTCCCCAATAGCCTGAGCTATAGGCATCAGTCTCTTCTCCAAAACATACCCATTTGGTAAATATTCTAAGATTATTGCATATTCTTCTTTTCTCATGTTCTTTATCTGAATTCCTCAATTGTTTCAAGTATTTTTTTTGTTTCATCTTCATTAAGGCTAACATCATTAAAAATTTTGTTTAAATTTTCAGAGTCTTCTGGAAGCAAGTCAATTATTTTAACTATGTGCTCTGGTTTTATTTTCATTAAATCGAGATTTTCGAGTTTTTTTCCCAATTCTTTTGCATCCCCAATTTTTAATTTCACAAATTTTTTAATAAATTTTTTAATTTCAACTTCACTATCAGAGTCTTTCTTTATATATTCCAAAGCCTCTGCCATGTTCAGCGGGGTTGTGTTTTTTATCATTTTTTCTGTTGATTATTTAGTAGTTTTTATCCTTTTTAAATGGACAGGAGCAATTAAAAATTTTTTCTCTTTCTTCTGGTCATTGATTTTTACCATGTAGGATCTGCCTCTTTTTCCTTCTACGATTCCTGTTCTTCCTTGGAGTCTTTCAGGAAATTTTGCCAGAACCGCACGTTCTTTTACAACAGCAACAGACTCTCCTTTCTCGAGTTCCTGAAAATATCTGCTCAGAGATACTTTCCCTCTTGTCCTAATTTTCTTCTTTCTGACCATTGTTTAACTTGATAAAATTTATAATTTATGTCTATTTTACTCAAATTCACCTCATTTAAAAAACTATCTTTTATAAAGAAAAATACAATATTTTTAGAAGTTTTTGAATTCTTTTTGGGTTTCTGGAAGATTTGTTGAAACCAAATCCCCTTTACTCCTCGCCTCTTCCATGTTCTGGACAATGGCATTAAACATTTTTTCTCCCCATACACCCTTCCCGCATCTAGAACAGAAATCAATAACACTTTCTTCAGGAATTTCAGCCCCACAATAAATACATTTTTTATACATATTAATACCTCTCTTGTAAAATTGATTATCTTAAAAGAAGAAATAGTTTTTAAATCTTATTCATATCTCAGTGCATCAGCAGGTTTTAGTTTTGTGGCTTGCATTGCAGGAAGAACTCCTGATGCAGCCCCTACTAAGAAAGAAAATGCGAGCGCACCTAGTATCAGAGGAAGCCCAAAAACAGCCCTTATAAAAGGTGAACCTAGTTGTATAGTAGCAATGTACTCTACACCCTTTCCAATTACCATTCCTATTAAAATTCCTATAGCCCCTCCAACAAGTCCTAAAAGTCCTGATTCAAAAAGGAATATTTTGAATATATCTGAGTTTTTTGCACCGATTGCTTTCATTGTACCAATTTCTTTTGTTCTTTCAAGCACAGAGGTATACATAGTATTCATAATTCCAACCCCCCCCACAATTAAGGATATTGCAGCAATTCCCACAAAAACTGCTTGAATAACAGCAAAAATATCTGTAAAAGTTTCTAGTAATTGTGAAAAACTTTGGACTGAAAATGTTTCCTCACCTTCTCTCTCATTTCTTTCATCTCTCAATTCTTCTTTAATATCTTCAGCAACCCTTTCAGGATTAAATCCTGCACTCGTTTTTGCAATAATTGTTCCTTCATCATTTCCAGTATCAAATAATTCTCTAAAAACTTCTTTTTCCATCCAAACAGAGTTATCATCTCCAGGATTCCCCTGCTTTTTCAAAACCCCCACAATTTCAAATTCTTTCCCTTTAATTTCAATATCACTTCCAACTCTTGTATTTTTGTCCCAGAGATTCCCAAAAATATGATTATACCCAACAATAATCTTTGACCTGTCATTATCTCTTAACATCCTACCTTCAACAATTTCTAAAGCATCAATATTTCCAAAGATTTCCAAATATTTCTCATTAAGCCCGCTTATGAAAATAATTTCTTGTTCTTTCCTATTTACAGCTATTCCTGTTCTTGTTAAAGCTCCTTCGGCATCTTCAACTCCTTTAACACGAAGAACAACTTCAAGATCATCTTTTGTAAGGATAAGTTCGTCTTCTGTTACAGAACCAGGGGGCCCAAAAATTCTTGGTTGAATAAGTATTTTATCTCCTCCTACTTGCTCAAATTGTTCATTGATAAAAGCTTGCAAACCCTGACCCAAAGAAATAAGTGAAACCACTGCAGCAATACCAATGAAAATTCCCAGAATAGTTAACCAAGCCCGCAATTTTCTTCTCTTAAGATTGTTAAAGGCAAGAAACAGATAACTTTTCATTTTAGTTACCTCTTATTCTTTTTTCTTTTTTTTCTTATTATTCTATAAATAAAGAAAGCAAGTATGAGTATCACTATTATGACAGGTACAGTATAATTTGGATTTTTTATTATTCCAAGTTCAAGGGCTTGCTCTCTCGTGTATACTTTAAATGACAAATCTACGGTCTCTATTTGATCTTTATTATCAAAGTCTTTGTATTCAATCCTTGCAGAAAGGGACGGATTTGCTGTTTTATAAATGACCTCAAAGCTAGCACTATCAGAGTCATCTGCATCTATGCTCCCTACAAAAATTTTATCCCCTGAAAGAAGCTCAAAACCTTGTGGAAAAATTTGAACAGACACGGATTTTATTTCTCCAAGACCTTTGTTAATTATTTCAAGAGAAACTCTTCCACTCTGCCCAATTATTGCATTTCCATCAGTTTCAACACTAAAATCAATATCTGTTTTAGCAGAAACTCTTAATCCAAAAGTCCCTGTTTTTTCATATGTTTCAGAATTATTTTCAGCACTGACATATTTTAGTATGTATTTAATATCGTAATCACCAGGAATTATGTCTGTTGAGGCCCTTATAGTGAAACTTACACTATCGTCATCATCTTCATCAAGGTCCTCCAGGTCTTTTTCAGAACTACCTATAGACGTAAAAGGTAAATCACTTAAATCAAGAGCAACAGAAACATCTTCAATATCAAAATTTTCATTATTCTCTATATTAAGAGTAACTTTTCCAGATTCTCCAGAATAGATGGTGATATAATTTGAATCCACAATTATCGCAGATAGAAATTGAAAACTGAGCACTATAAGCAAGATTCCTGCTACGATTTTTGGAAAATCCATTTTTTTTATCATGATAAAACTCTTGTATTTGAACTTATAAAGATTTGTATCTTAGAATCAATTCTTTTCAAGCCGACCATCTTTTAGCTTTAAAATTTTTGAAGCATATTTTGTAAGACTAAGGTCATGAGTTACGAGAATGATGGTTTTTCCGTGTTTGTTCAAATCTGAAAATATTTTCATTATTTCTCTACCAGTTTTTGAATCAAGATTTCCTGTGGGTTCATCAGCAAGAATTACATCTGGATTGTTTGCAAGCGCGCGGGCAATTGCGACCCTCTGTTTTTCTCCTCCTGAAAGTTCGTTTGGAAGGTGATTCCTTCTATGGCCAAGTTTTACTTTTTTAAGAATCTCCTCGGTTCTCTCATTTTTTTCTTCCTCACTAATTCCCTGAAAGATCATGGGAAGCATGATATTTTCCGAAGCTGTCAGAGTAGGAATTAAGTTAAAGGTCTGAAAGACAAACCCTATTTTTCTTCCCCGAATCTGTGCAAGTTCTGATTCATCCATATGTTCTATATTTTCATCATCGAGGTAAATTTCTCCTTTTGTAGTAAGATCCAAAGCACCAATCATGTTCATCATTGTTGATTTTCCAGACCCGCTTGGACCGACAATTGCAATAAAATCCCCTTTTTTGATTTTAACATCAATTCCATCAAGGGCCTTTATGGTTTCTTTGCCCATTTCATAATATTTCTTTACTTTTTTCAACTCAATCAGATTGTCATCCATATTTCCGAAGAAAAAGAATCTCTATTTAAAATTATCTATAGTAAGCTTTAAAAATCTCTGTATGAATTTATTCTTATGATAATCCCTATTTGATTATCCTAAATAGTAAAGTATATAAGGTTTCTTCTCTTAATTATATTATGAAGAAAGGAGAAATAATGTGTAAATTAAAACCTTCTTTTCAAAAGAAAGTTTTTGAAGATGTCGTTAGAAAGTATGGGGGTTCTATTAATGCTAGTAAATATCTTAAAATTCCCGCCTCCTCTATAAGAGGGTATAAAAACTTATATTTTGATTCTGTTCCAAAAAACTTACTAGACCATCTTATTAGATTAAATATAATTAATCAATTCAAATTAACTAAGAATATTCTTTTAATATTAGATAAAGCAGAAATTATAAAAAAATCGTTGGATTCTGGAAGAGAAAATAGAATTAAAGAACTTTTAAGATTAAAAGAAGAGATACCTTCATTACAAAAAATAATAAAACCCAATAAAATAGATGTCTCTATTTGGCTAAATAAGTATCTGTTATTAGCAAGTTCTGGTTTTAGAAAGATATCTTTTAAAGAAAAAGAAAATTACTTTTCCTTAAAATATAAAAATTTTACCAAGCATGGATTTAAAAATTTTGAGACAAAGATACCAAAAATATTTGAATTAAATGAAGAGTTCCTTTATTTTTTGGGTTTGTGGTGTGGAGATAGATCTGGGGGAAAAAGGTTTGGAATATGTAATCAAAACAAAAAGATTCTTGAATTTACAGAAAAATTTCTAAGAAAAAATTACCAAAAAGTAGAAAAAATATTATATCTCTCCAAAAAGATAGAAGAACCAAATATAAAATATGATAAGAAGTTTTATATAGACAAAGAAAAAGGATGGGTATTGTCTATCCATTCCACTAATGGATTTCTCGCCAGTTTTTTTTATTATTTGCAATCAAATTTGGATGAGTTTTTAAAATTAATAAAAAACAAAAGCCCTTTTTTTGCAGGACTATTCGATGCAGAAGGAAATGTATCTTTATATAACAAATCTTTAAGGTGGGCATGTAAAAATGAAGAATTAATAAAAATTTATTCAAAATATCTAAAAGAGATGGGGTTGTATGATAGATATGATGGGTGCTGTTTAATTTCTTACAATAAAGAAGCATTTTATAAGAAAATATTTCAATATTTAAAACATAATAATAAGATTGAATTAGTATCTTTCTTTTATTCTGGGAAAGGTAATTTACCAAAAAATCACAAACTTGTTTTTAATTACATTAAGAAAAATCCAAATAGAACTACAAAAGAAATAGCAAAAGCTTTAAAAAAGAATAAGGTTTACTCTGAGTTAAGTTTACTTAAGGAGTTAGACTTCATTTTTTATGAAGGTTATCCATATAAATACAAATTAAATGATGAAAAAGAACATTCAAGGAGTTTAAAATTATAATCCCGGTTCGTTGTTTTAGTTGTGGAAAGCCCATAGGTCATTTGTGGGAAGAATATAAGAAAAGAGTGGCTGAAGGTGAAAAACCAAAAAAAGTTTTAGATGAATTTGGAATTGAAAGATATTGCTGTAGGGCGGTTTTTCTTGGGCAAGAAGATTATATAGAACTTATAAGCAAGTTCAAAAAGAGTTAATTTTATCAATAATTATGAATAATATCTCTTATGAAGAACTTTATTTTATTGACATTAATTATATTAATCCTGTTCCCAATATCTGTTTTAGCACAAGAGAATATGGAAAAAATAAACCTTTCTAAAATGAGTTTAAGTGAAAAAGTAGGGCAATTAGTCATATTAAAACCTGCAGGCTTAGATAAAAAATATCTCGACGAACTCCATATCGGAGGAATATTTCTGGGAAAAAGAAAAACAAAAGAAGAATACAAAAGAACAATCTCTTTTTATCAAAATAACTCAAAAATTAAATTGTTTGTAGCAGCAGATATGGAAGGATATTGGAATCCTTTCGCAAATTTTTACAAATCAAAATCTTTCGGAGAAATAAATTCCTATGACGAAGCATATGCTCTTGGAAAAGAACACGGAGAGATCTTAAAAGAATTAGAATTTAATTTAGATTTTTCACCTGTTGTAGAAACTAAAAATAAAGTTTGGCCTGGCAGATCTTTTGAAGGATCAAAACAACAAATTAAAGAAAAAATTTCAGGTTATATCAAAGGCTTGCACGAAGAAGAAATCCTTTCTACAGCAAAACACTATCCAGGAGGAAGCATGGTGAAAAACCCTCATTGGTTTAAATATAAAACACAAGTTTCTCATCAGGATTTAGAATATTTTGATCATGCAATTTCTAAAGGGGTTGACGCTATGATGATAGGACATCCAATTGTTTATGGGGCAATTGATTCTAAGGGAAAACAATCCACAGTTTCTCCAGAAGTAATAGGAAATTTAAGAAGAAATTTTTCAGGAATAATAATCACAGATGCAGTAACAATGTGGGGATTGAGATGGTCTTATTTATTCAATTCCAATAAACTCTATTCAGACCTAATAATAGCTGGAAATGACATTATTCTTGATAGTTACCCTTATCCAAATTATAAGTCAATCAAAAATAAAATGAAAGGAATAGAAAAAGCAGTTCGCAAAGGAAAAATTTCTGAAGAAAGGATTGATGAGTCTGTCAAAAGAATTCTTGAAACAAAAGGATATGAAGTTATTTTTTAATTCTCTTCCTACTTACACAACCACATTCTCTACAAGTAATACTTTTGACCATATTTTTTATTCTTATTTTAGGAGTTTTATAGGGATTAAAACATTTTTTACAAAAAGTCATCCTTTTTTCTTTCAGAGGAAGACTAAACTTCATTGCTAATCTCTTTATTTTTTTCACTTCTTTTGGAGTCTTACCCTTAATGTTTAAGAAAAATTCGGAAATATTTTTTTCTGCCTCTTTTTTTGATATTTTTTTTAGCATAAATTATCAATGAAGACAGCACCAGTATTTCGCATCTTGTCGGATACTAACACAGCTGGCGTAGTCGGCTTGACTTCCGAGTTCGGAATGGGATCGGGTATAACACGACTACTATGGCCGTCTCCAAAAAAAGGAGATTTAATCATTTTATAAAGTTTTTGGAAGAAACACAAATCAAAAAAATTGAAAAAGATGCAGGTAAAACCCCCCTATTCTAAACCTTTTTATACCGAAAGTTTCTATGATTTTTATGCGGAGGTGCCGGAGTGGTCAAACGGGGCAGCCTCAAGAGCTGTTGGCTTAGTGCCTACCTAGGTTCGAATCCTAGTCTCCGCATTAAAGGATTCGGCCCTCGTGGCGCAACTGGATAGCGCAACGG
>Ga0307377_10002936_pt1 | contig 19738 bp, 14 predicted proteins | sample TR3MG_FD_202535 | JGI IMG/M metagenome (GOLD analysis project Ga0307377, IMG submission 202535) | Soil microbial communities from Risofladan, Vaasa, Finland - TR-3 | ecosystem: Environmental > Terrestrial > Soil > Coastal area > Acid sulfate soil | place: Finland: Risofladan, Vaasa | collected... | reverse complement strand
CAAGGCGGCCCCTATCGCCTCACCATACCGCGCAAAGCGTGTTTCCAGACTCGTGCCCATGACCCACCTCCTTGCGTGTTGCTCGAAGATGGCGTCATCATGCCATAACTTTAATAACACAGTAGAATTAGCATCACTTACCAAAATAACAACTGGTCGGTAGGCGGGCTGTGGCGCCTGGACACGGCGCAGCGTCGGATCGCCATCGGTGAGGGCAATATCGTGGGCCGGGATATCGGATCAAGTGGTGGCTTCGGTGTGTTCTCGATCAATGGTGGTTATTGTCTGAGCAACAACCTCACGCTGACCACCGGCATCGATAACCTGTTCAACAAGAACTATGCGGAACACATCAACGCCGTACCACCCGCGCTGGCTGGCTACTTCGATACCACGCGCGTAAATGAGCCTGGACGAACGTTTTGGATGAAGCTCGCCTTCAACCTGTGACGTGAGTGCCGCATTGCACCGGTCGTCTTGCCTCAGGCGAGCCGATCGGCGCACCAGTGCTGCGGTGCTCACTTCGATTCGGCACGATCAATCTACGGTTGCTGGAGCGGACGTAATGTAGTCTGCAGTCTACTGCTACTGTGGGGATTCCCGGCATGGAAGCGGCTGCCTTGCCTCCGGGAATTCGATATCGCGATCCTGCAGTTCGCTCCGATCCGGAGCACTGGAATCGAAGTCGGTCAGCTCAGGTCAGGAAGAGAGATCGGCTGGCCTCAGCGTTCGACCAGGTCGCTACCGTGTCGAACCAACGGGTGATGCGTGGCAGACTGCTTTGATGAAATCGATCACGCGTGGATGATACGTTTTCTGGAGCGCGTGCACGCATAGCCACGCGGTGTAGGTAACCACGGTCGCACGCGCGTGAATTTCAAAAGCAGGTTTTTGGAGGTTCCCCTTCATTCCCAAGGGTAGCTTTCATCACATCAGCTTGCTGGTGTGACTATTCGCCGCAGTGCGTCGTATTCGAACTTGACCCAAATCAATGAGGAAGGCGGATGAGCAGACTAGCATGACAACAATTCATTGGACTGAGGGCTTGGCAAGTGATCGGTTGCGATGTCGTCATTGTTGGGGCCGGTCCGGTGGGGCTATTCCAATGTTTTGAGCTTGGTCTGCTTGGGGTTCGGACACATGTGATCGATTCGATGCCTGTGGCCGGTGGGCAATGCGTAGAGCTGTATCCCGATAAACCAATCTATGACATTCCGGCCATCCCGGTTTGCAGCGCACGTGAGCTTATCGAGCGGCTTCAGGCGCAAGTTCGGCCATTCGCACCGGAATTCCACTTGGCCGAAACGGTGACCACAATAGAGCGTCTGGAAAGCACGCGCTTCAAGGTGACCACCAGCGCCGGTACCGTGTTCGATACTGGGACGCTCATCATTGCTGGCGGCCTCGGCGCGTTTTCGCCGCGCAAGCTTGCGTTGCCCGACATTGAGAGCTTGGAGGGCAAATCGCTCCACTACAAGGTTACCGATGTCAGTCAGTTCGACGGCAAGGACATCGTGATTGCCGGTGGCGGTGATGCCGCGCTGGACTGGTCGCTGGCACTGGTTGATCGTGCCAACAGCATCGTACTGGTACATCGCTCGAACAAGTTCCGCGGGGCGCCAGCCCATGTCAAGCATATGCAGGAGCTGTGTGATGCCGGCCGCATGCAGTTTTTTGAAGGCGACATCGTCGGGCTGGAGACGCAGCAGGGCGAACTCAAGACGGTTCGGGTACGGGCGCGCAGCGGCGTGGTGCAACGGATCGAGGCGGAGCAACTGCTGGTGTTCTGGGGTCTGCATCCCGCGCTCGGACCTATCGCCGAATGGGGCCTGAAACTCGAACAACAGCAGCTCGCTGTCAATACGGCCACGTTTCAGACCTCGACGTCGGGCATCTATGCGGTTGGCGACATTACAACCTATCCCGGGAAGAAAAAACTGATCCTGTCCGGCTTTCACGAGGCGGCACTATGCGCCTTTGCCGTCAAGGAATACCTCAGTCCGGGTGAAAAAGTGCATCTGCAGTACACCACGACCAGCCCAATCATGCATAAGCGACTTGGCGTCATGTCTAGTCCCGATGGCGAGCCTGTCCCGCAGGGAGCGAGCGCGGACGTCGCAGAAAAGGCGAACGATGCAGTGAGTAATTGCTGAGAGGCATGCCAGCACGCAGCATGCGTGCATGAAACGAAGTAATCAAAAATCCAGGAGAAACGTGTGAAAAAGAACGATGTCGAATTCGATACCACCCGTCGCACCTTGCTGAAGAGCGGCGCCACCATGGCGGTGATCGGTGCCGTGGCCGCCACCGGTCTGCTGAAAACCGTGCCGGCACGGGCGCAGGCCGGCAAGGCCTCCCAGGCCGTGGCGATGTATCAGCCCAAGCCACACGGCAAGGACCAGTGTGACAACTGCATCCATTTCATTCCCGGGAAAACGCCGAAAGATGCCGGCACCTGCAAGGTCGTCGAGGGGAGCATCTCGCCGCAGGGATGGTGCGTCATGTACGCGCGCAAAGCCTGAAGCAAGGCTGCAATCGCCTTGTTTGAAAGACTTGTTTGAATAGTTCGCAGCCGCGGGAGGCTGATGTCATGCGAGTTCCGGTAGCAACGGAAGAATGGTGTTCGCCCGGCAGGCGTAGGCTGCTCAAGGCCATCGCCGGCGTGGCGGCGGCTGCAGGACTGGTCGGCGGATCGGGCTGGTTCGTACTCAGGCGCGAACGAAACCTGTTCGAGGTGCGCCGTGAACAGACGCTTATGCAGACATCGGTGGCAATCACCTGCCTGGCCGACGATGTCGACAAGGCAGGAGTCGCCATCGACGCCGCATTCCGGCGCATGGCGGCTACTGTTGCAGTTCTCACGCGCTTCGACCCGGCCAGTCCGGTGGCGCACCTGAACCACGACGGCTATCTCGAGAATCCGCCACCGGAGCTGAGGGATGTCTTGCAGCGCTCGCTGGCGATTTCAGCGATAACGGACGGCGATTTCGATATCAGCGTCCTGCCGGTGCTGGAGTATTTCGAGTCGATGCGCCAGCCCGCCGTGCTCGACCCGCGTGATCGCGCGCGGATAGGGCAGAGGGACCAGCTGATCGACTACCGCCGTATCGCGCTGGACGCGCACGGCGTGCGATTCACCCAGGCTGGCATGGCAGTCACGCTGGACGGGCTGGCCAAGGGCTACGTCATCGACCAGGGCATCGCCGCGTTACGGGCAGCGGGTATCGAGCACGCCCTGGTGGATGCCGGCGGCGACGTGCGGGCGATCTCCGGCAACGATGTCAACCATCAGTGGCACGTCGGCATCGTCGATCCGGGCAACATCGACCGGATCGCGTCCGTCGTGACCTTGCGCAATGCCGCGCTGGGCACTTCCGGCAATTACCGGATCTTCTATTCGTCCGACAAGAAGCTGTTCCACGTGATCAATCCGCATACCGGTTATTCCCCGCTGAATTACTCCAGCGTCACGGTGATGGCGGAGACGTCGGTGGACGCCGATGCCATGAGCGTCGCCGCCGCCTCGATGCCGCTGCCGCGGTTGCGCGAAGTGATGGCCGCGCAGGACGATCAGTGGCTGGTCTTTTCCAGGGACGCCAGCAGGAGTTGGCGTTCGAGGGACCTCCCGCAGGTATCGGGCCATGCGGAGGTGGTCTGACGTGCGCACATGGCCACTCCAAACCCCCAGTCTTTCCCGGGTAATGCACAGCGCCATGTTCGCCAGGCGGCTGCTCCTGCTGTGTGTAACCTGCCTGCTGATGCTGGTTTCCGTGGAGGCCGTTGCAGGCGTCGATCAGAAATTTCCCGAAGTACGTGGCTACTTCCCCACTGCGACCCGATTCGGGGATATCTCCGGCAAGCCACCAGCAGCCCCGGTCTACGCCGGTGACAAGGTCATCGGTTACGTGTTCGAGTCGGTCATGGTGGCACCGGTTCCTGCGTATTCCGGCCAGCCGGTCAACATTCTTGTGGCCATCGACCAGACCGGCAAGATCATTGGTACCAAGGTTCTCGAGCAGCACGAGCCGATCCTGCTGGTCGGCATACCGGTGCAGCGACTATACGATTTTGTCGAGCGCTATGTCGGTCACAGCGTCAAGGACAAGATCGTCGTAGGCGGCAGCAGTGCCTCCGGCACGGTCAAGATCGATGCGATCAGCAGCGCCACCGTAACCTCGATGGTGGTCAATGAGACGATCATGAATGCGGCGCTGGAGGTGGCCGTGTCGCGGCATCTGGTCACCGGGTCGCTGGCCAGCGAGAGCGCTCCCGCGACGATCCGTGCCGACTATTTCAAGAAGGCCGACTGGCAGCAGCTGACCGGAATCGGCGCCTTCCGCAGGCTGCACCTGACCCGCGGAACCGTGACCGCGGCCTTCAAGGGGCAGCCCGAAAGCGGCCTGATCGACGACCCGACCGCGCCGGCGCCGGGCCATGAAGGCGACACCTTCATCGACCTCTATTACGCGGACATCACTCCACCGACGGTGGGCAGGAACCTTTTGGGAAGCTCTGCCTACAGTTCGATGATGCGCAGGCTCAGCCCCGGCGACGAGGCGATCGCGATCGTCGCCAATGGCATGTATTCATTCAAGGGAGTGGGCTACGTCCGCGGCGGGATCTTCGACCGCCTGCACATCATGCAGAACGGCAAGCTGTTCCTGTTCAAGGACACCGACTTCGTGTCGCTGGACGATCCGGAGCTGCCCGGAATGCCGACATTCAACGAGAAGGGCATCTTCATCCTGCATCATGGCAAGGGGTTCAATCCCGGTGGCCCATGGACGCTGCAGCTGCTGGTCAACCGGCAGGTCGGGCCGCTGAAAAGCATCTACAGCACGTTTGCCGGTAGCTACCAGATTCCGGCCGACTATGTGATCCAGCCGAAGGTCAGTCCGATTCCCGATGACGCACCGTTGTGGGTGAAGATCTGGTATGGCAAGCGATTCGAGATCGCCGTGCTGGTGGCCGGGCTGCTCTTCCTGTCGCTGATCCTGGTTTTCCAGGACTGGGTGGTCAAGCGCCCACTGCTGCTGGAGCGCCTGCGTGTCGGCTATCTCATCTACACCGCCGTGTTCATCGGCTGGTATGGACTGGCACAGCTTTCCGTGGTCAACATATTGACTTTCGTCAACGCGGTCATCCACGGATTCCACTGGTCCACGTTCCTGATGGATCCGTTGATCTTCATCTTGTGGACGTTCGTGGCGGTGTCCCTGCTGCTGGTGGGCAGGGGCGTCTATTGCGGCTGGCTGTGTCCGTTCGGCGCGCTGCAGGTACTGATCAACAAGCTGGCGGTGAAGTTCAAGGTGCCGCAGTTGGAGCCACCCTCGTATGTGCACGAGCGGCTGTGGGCGATCAAGTACATCATCATGCTGTTTCTGTTTGGCTTGTCGCTGCAGTCGGTCAACCTGGCCGAGCGCTTTTCGGAGGTCGAGCCGTTCAAGACCGCGATCAACCTGCATTTCATGCGCTCGTGGGGTTATGTGGCTTACGCGGTGCTCTTGCTGGGCGCAGCGGCCTTCACCAACAAGGTCTATTGCCGCTACGTCTGCCCATTGGGGGCCGGTCTGGCGATCTCCGGACGCTGGCGACTGTTCGAGTGGCTGCGTCGGCGCAAGGAGTGCGGGCATCCCTGCCAAATCTGCGCCAATGAATGCGAGGTCAGGGCGATCAGCCCGCTGGGTCCAATCAACTACAACGAGTGTCACTACTGCCTGGACTGCCAGGTGACCTACGAGAACGACCGCAAGTGCCCGCCGCTGGTCGATCGTCGCAAGAAGAGGGAGAAGGCGTCACGCCCGCTGCCGACGCCTGTCGTCACTGTGGGTGCGGGAGGTGCCGATGCGCGGGTGGAAAGGCCCGTATAGGCCGGCAATCAGTTCGGGGTTCCATTAACCTTTGAGGAGACATCGTGATGAGTGACAATACAAACGACCAAAATCCGGGACTGAAAGCCGGCGAGATGAGGGCGCTGACGCAGGAGGAGGTCGACATTTTGCCTCGCAAGCCGGGTAACCCTGCACGCCGAAATTTCATGAAGACCAGTGCGCTCGCAGGACTGGTCGGTGCAGCGAGTGGTTTGGCCGGCGGACTGGGCCTTGACAGGACAGCGCACGCGGCAGAGCCGGGCAAGATGCCGGAGGATCATGTCGCACCCGGTCAGCTGGATGAGTACTACGGCTTCTGGAGCGGCGGCCAGTCAGGTGAAATGCGCATCCTCGGCGTGCCGTCGATGCGTGAACTGATGCGGATACCGGTGTACAACACCGACTTCGCGATTGGCTGGGGCATCACCAACGAGAGCAAGCGGGTGCTGGGCGAGGGATTTCCTCGGGGTGGCGACCTGCACCACCCTCACATGAGCCAGACGCATGGACATTACGACGGGCGCTACCTGTTCATGAATGACAAGGCGGGTACCCGCGTTGCGCGCATCCGCTGCGATGTGATGCGAACCGACAAGATTACCAAGATACCCAATGTGCAGGCCATCCACGGCTTGCGTGTGCAGCGCGAGCCGCGTACCGGCTATGTGTTCGCCAACGCGGAATTCAGGATTCCCGCCCCCAATGACGGCCGTGACCTGGACGATCCGAAGAAATACCAGACCATGTTTACGGCGCTCAACGGCGACACCATGGAAGTGGCCTGGCAAGTTCTCGTCGACGGCAACCTGGACAACACCGATTGCGATTACGAGGGCAAGTACGCAGCGTCGACCTGCTACAACAGTGAGGGCGCCGTGGATCTGGCCGGCATGATGGAGAGCGAGCGTGACTGGGTCGTCGTGTTCAATCTCAAACGAATCGAGGCGGCCGTCAAGTCCGGAAAATTCAAGACCATTGGTAAATCCAAGGTCCCGGTCGTGGATGGACGTCATGGCTCGAACCTGACCATGTACATCCCCGTCCCGAAGAACCCACACGGCCTCAATGCGAGCCCGGATGGTAAATATTTTACCGCCAATGGCAAGCTGTCGCCTACCGTCAGTGTGATGGCATGGAGCAAGGTCGATGACTATTTCGATGGTAAGTTGAAGGATCCCCGCGGCACGGTGGTTGCCGAACCACAACTCGGGCTTGGCCCGTTGCATACCGCCTACGACGGTCGTGGCAATGCCTATACGACCCTATTCATCGACAGCCAGATTGCGAAATGGAATATTCAGGACGCGATCGATGCCTATGCGGGCAAGAAAGTCAATTATCTGCGGCAGAAGCTCGATGTCGCCTACCAGCCGGGACATGACCACGCATCGTTGGGTGAGACGCGCGATGCGGATGGTAAATGGCTGGTGTCACTGAACAAGTTCTCGAAGGATCGTTTTCTGGCCACCGGTCCGCTGCATCCCGATCTCGACCAGTTGATCGACATTTCCGGTGACCAGATGGTGCTTGTGGCGGATGCACCGGTTTACTCGGAACCCCACGATGCGGTAATCATTCCGCGCAAGATGTTGGAAGGCAAGGTCAAGCGCATCTGGGACCGCAAGGACCCGTTCTTCGCCGAAACCGTCGCCCAGGCGAAGAAGCACGGCGTCGTTCTGGAGAAGGAAAGCAAGGTCATTCGTCAGGGCAAGAAAGTCTTTGTCTACATGACCAGCTCGGCGCCGAAGTACGGGCTGGACAGCTTCAAGGTGAAGAAGGGCGACGAAGTGACTGTGGTGATCACCAACGTTGACACCATCGAGGACCTTACGCACGGATTCTGCCTTACCGACTACGGCATCAACATGGAGATCAGCCCGCAGGAGACGACCTCGGTCACGTTCGTCGCTGACAAGCCCGGAGTTCACTGGTACTACTGCACGTTCTTCTGCCACGCGCTGCATCTGGAGATGAGAGGCCGGATGCTGGTGGAGGCTTGAGGAAATTCGTGCCGTCGCGGCGACTCGCCGCGACGGCACGAATCCCATGACATCCATGGTATCCATTGAAATGCAACGCGAGCGGGCATGTGTCCTGGTGCTCCTGATGGTGGCGTGGGTCATCTTGCCCGCGGCGCATGCCACCGATGCATTGGAACGCGCGGTCGCCACAGCGGCGGTGGGCGCTACGCTGACCGTGTCCCCCGGGGTCCATCACGTGCACCTGCTGCTCGATCGGCCGGTCACGCTGCTGGGCCAGCCCGGCGCGATCCTGGACGGCGATGGCAGCGGTGACGTGATTCGGATCGCCACGTCCGCAGTGACGGTGCGCGGCCTCACCATCCGTCATTCCGGTAAGGACCTCACCGCCATGAATGCGGGGGTTTTCATCGAGCGCAAGGCAACCGGTGCCACGGTCGCCAACAACCGGATCGAGGACACCTTGTTCGGCGTCTATCTCGATGGTGCCACCGGCGTGCGGGTGATCCGCAACACGATCAGCGGCATCGCCAGCCTGCGCGTCGCCGATCGCGGAGACGGCATCCACCTGTGGAATGACAGCGGCTGCGTGATCGATGGCAACGACGTGCGTGCCACGCGTGACGGTATCTACGATTACGTCAGTCACGATGACCTGATCGCGAGGAACCGCATTCACGGGGTCCGGTACGGCGTACACCAGATGTATGCAAAAAATGAGACGTTGCAGGACAACATCAGCTTCGGCAATGTCGCCGGCATGGCGCTGATGAGTTCGGATCATCTGCGGGTATGGGGCAATCGCATCTACGACGACTCGTCGTATGGCATCCTGTTCAACTATGTCACCTATAGCGACATCAGCGGCAACGAGGTGCGCGGCATTACCGGGCAGACCGATCTGGACGGGGCGGTGATCGACGGCGCCGCAGGAAAAGCGATGTTCGTCTACAACTCGGAATTCAACGCGATCCACATGAACCTGCTCGCGGATTCGCCGATCGGCATCCACGTCACGGCGGGATCGCAGGACAACCGGATCTACGCGAACGTGTTCCGCAATAACCGGACTCAGGTCAAGTACGTTCAGAACGTCGCCGAGGAATGGTCATTCGACGGGCGCGGCAACTACTGGAGCAACTACCTCGGCTGGGACCTCGATGGGAACGGTGTGGGCGATGTGCCTTACCGGCCGAATGATGGAGTGGACGTCTTGCTGTGGAAGTATCCCGACGCGAAAGTGCTCATGTCCAGTCCCTCGATCGTCCTGCTTCGTTACGTGCAACGATCGTTTCCCGTGTTCACACCGCCAAACATCCAGGACAGCCATCCGCTGATGAGGCCGCCTGCCATAGGGAGCGCGCACATCGATGCCAAACGCCATTGAAATCACTGCGCTGGGCAAGCAGTACGGCCAGATCACGGCATTGCAGACGATCAGTGCGACCGTTCCCAAGGGGCAGGTCATCGGGCTGCTCGGCCACAACGGCGCCGGCAAGTCGACCCTGATCAAGCTGATCCTCGGCCTCATCGCGCCCACGACCGGCCAGGTCAGGGTTCTCGGTGAGGTGCCGTGGGGACCGCATACGCACCCGTTGCGCCGACGGCTCGGCTATCTGCCGGAGAGCGTCGCCTTTTACGGCAACCTCACCGGGCAGGAAGTGATCGATTACCTGGCCAGCCTGAAGCACGCGCCGCGGCAACAGTCGCGACAGCTGCTCGAACGCGTCGGTCTCGGCCATGCCGCCGGGCGACGGGTCGGCGGGTATTCCAAGGGCATGCGGCAGCGCCTCGGCCTGGCGCAGGCCCTGTTGAATTCGCCGGAGATCGTGCTGCTCGACGAACCGACCGCGGGGTTGGATCCGCAGGCGACCCGCGAGTTGTACGCGATCGTCGGCGAGTTGCGGCAGGCCGGCCGCTGCGTGCTGATTTCCTCGCATCTGCTGGCGGAGCTGGAGCCGCACATCGATGGTGCGCTGATCCTGCGCGAGGGCCGGCTGCTGGCGGCGGGCAGCGTGGTCGATCTGCGTAGGCAGGCGGGGTTGCCGAGCATCGTGAGCGTGCGCCTGAACGCGCAGGCCGATGGATCGGCGCTGGCGCGGGAGCTGGAGCATATGGGTGTCGTGCATGAGATACAGCCGGACGGGCGGCTCGAAATACTGGTGCCGGAGGGTTCCAAGGTGGATGTGCTGCGAAGCGTTCTGGGGCATCCGGTCATTGCCGATGTCGAAGTCAGGGAGCCGACGCTGGCCCGCTTGTACGACTGGCTGGGCGCCAATCAGCGTGGCAATGCGGGGGAGATGGCATGAACAGCATGCTGGTGGTCGCCAGGAAGGAGTTTCGCGACGATTTCCGCAATCGCTGGACGATTGCCGTGGCGATCCTGTTCGCGTTTCTGGCGCTGGGCATTGCCTATTTTGGCGGCGCGGCGGCGGGCAAGGTGGGATTCACCTCGTTCGCGGCGACCCTTGCGAGTCTCACCACGCTGGCAGCATTCATCATCCCGTTGATCGGCTTGCTGATCGCCTACCACACGATTGTCGGCGAACGGGACAACGGCACCCTGCTGCTGATACTCAGCTATCCGCTGTCGCGAACCGAGCTGGTGGCCGGAAAGTTTGCCGGGCATTGCGCGGCGCTGGCCGCCGCGGCACTGGCCGGATTCGGGCTGGCGGTGGCGGTCATCCAGTTGATGCAGCCACAGACGCGCACCCTGGACGCCTGGCTGCAGATCGGCAATTTCATCGCGAGTGCCTCGATGCTCGGCGCCAGCTTTGTTGCACTGGCGTGCGTTATCAGCGTCATGACGGACGACAAATCCAGGGCCGCCGGGCTGGCGCTGGTGATGTGGTTCGCCAGCGTCGTGTTGTTCGATCTGGTGCTGCTCGCGCTGCTGGTCTTCAGCGGCGGCAACCGCGCCGAGCAGGCAGTCTACCCTTACCTGTTGCTGCTGAACCCGATCGACGTATTCAGGCTCATCAACCTGACCACCTTGGGTCATGGTGCCGGCAACGACCTTTTCATGGGCATGACGGCTTCGCATGTCTACCGTCCCGCGGTGCTGTACCTGGTCATGCTGGCCTGGATTGCGGTGCCGTTCTGGGTTGCGCTGCGCGTGTTTCGCCGGAAGGAAGTATGAGGTCGGTGATGAAGGGCATTTGCTTGAAGCTCGTCATTCCCACGAAAGCGGGAATCCGGCGCCTTTTGCGGCCTGAGGCGACGAGGAAGTCACTGGATTCCTGCATTCGCAGGAATGACGAAATCGGGGCTTCCCACCTAAGTAAGGGCCATTCAGGTCGGGAGATGAACCGCTCCATGTCGGCGCTACGCCGGCACGCCGGCAGGGTCGGCTTCCTCGTGCTGTTGGGCTCGCTGCTGGCCGGATGCGGGGACAACCAGGCATTGCCGCCGCAAAACGCGGTGGCGATCCGGAAAGACGATGTCTGTGCCGTGTGCGGCATGTATATCGCGGGGTCGCCTGGCCCGCGCGGCGAGGCGTACCTGGAGGGACGCAAGTTGCCGCTGAAGTTCGACTCGACGCGTGATTTTTTTGCCTATGTCCTGCAGCCCGAGAACGCCACGCGGTTGCAACATCTGTTCGTGCAGGACAGCGCGCGGATCGACTGGAAACATCCGACCAACGCCGCGGACAGTTTCGTCGATGCGCGCACGGCCTATTTCGTGGCCTGGCAACCCTTGCCCGGATCGATGGGGCCGACACTGGCGTCGTTTGCGAAGCAGACGGATGCGCAAGCCTTTGTCAGGGAGCATGGCGGAGAAATGCTGGGTTTCCAGCAGGTGCGTCCCGAATTGATCTCCCTGTTGAAGGATGCCTGTCCTGTACCGGGAACGCCCGCCTTCCATCTGGCCCGGCATTGCCTGCCGCCACGGGCGGGGGCAGCGACGCACAGCGGCAGTCGTCACGGGCAACACGCACTTCCCATGGCGCATCGCGACGATGCGCGGTGATTGCCCGGCGGTTCGGGCTTGAATCTGGCGAGCCGCCGTACCTGCCGCCGACACGCCGGTCCTGCGTCATCATGCCCGCACCGCCCGATCGCGACGAGGCCGCCGCACTTGATATGATGGGGCGGACTTGAGCATGCGCCACATGGCGCCAGCGGATGTTATGGCTTCGAAGATTCCGTACGTCGTCGATCCTCGGCGTAGCCCGATCGCGGATGACGGCGACGAAGTGCGCTTCTGCAGCACTTGCGCATTCTCCGGCATCTGCATTGAGGCCGGCTACGACAAGGCCACGCTGCGCGACCTGCACGTGCTGGTCGAGCACGTCGGCGCGTTTCGCGCCGGCGAGCACGTGTTCCGCAATCACGAGCCGTTCAAGGCCATCTACGCGGTACGCGCCGGCATGGTGAAGACGGTCAGCGTCGATCGGGACGGCAACGAGCAGGTGCTGGGTTTCTACATACCCGGCGAGGTGATCGGGCTGGATGCGATCTATCCGGAGCATTACCCCTGCGATGCGGTCACGCTGGAGACCTCCTACTTCTGCCAGTTTTCGTTTCCGGCGATCAGCTCGCTGGCGACGCGCGTGCCGGGGTTGCAGCGGCAGCTGTTCCGCCTGCTCTCCAAGGAGTTGGGCATGACCGCACTGCTGGCCGGCGACAATACCGCCGAGGCCCGCGTGGCGGCGTTCATTGTCGATCTGTCCGAGCGCTTCGAGAGCCAGGGCTTTTCCGGCACCAGCCTGCGCCTGAGCATGTCGCGCATCGATATCGGCAACTACTTGCGGCTGGCCTCGGAAACCGTCAGCCGGCAGTTCACGCGGATGCGCGACCTGGGGCTGATCCAGCTCGATGGCCGCCAGCTGGAAATCGTCGATGCCGCCGGCTTGCGTGAGCTGGCACGCAACGCGCGCGAGCGTTGAGCGATCGATTACGCAACGCGACGATTTTTCGCACCGCCAGCTGATCCACATCAGGAGTCGCCACGCCACCCTCCCGCAATATGCCGTCATCGTATCGATGGCTATTGAGGAAACATGGCATGAGCGTCTTGTCACCTACCGCGGGCCAGGCGGGCCCGCAGGATCGCACCAGCCGGGTGCTGATCTGGATCTTGCTGATCGTCGCCGCAGCCTGCTGGCTGGGCATGGCCGCCGCCACCCGCTCCACCTATCGGCAGGCCGCGCCGCTGCCGCAGCAGATGGTCACCCACGACGGCACCACCGTCATGACCTATGCCGACATCGTGGCCGGCAAGTCGGGCTTCCAGAAAGCCGACCTGATGGACTACGGCAGTCTGTACGGCATGGGCTCGGCCTTCGGCGAGGACTACACCGCGCAATACCTGGTGGAACTGGCGAAGGAAGTGCAGAACAACCTGGCGCTGGCGCGCTACGGCAAGCCTTTCGCCGCAATCGACGCCGACCAGCAGTCCGGCGTCACCCGCGCCATGCGCAAGCAACTGCAGGGCATCGATCTGAGCCAGCCGCAGGTGGTGCTGCCTGACGCCGTGGCCACGGCGATCGCCACGCTGCGCACGCGCATCGGCACCTCGCTGCTCACCGACGACTCCACCAAAGGCTACTCGCGCGCCCGCTCGTTGAACCCCGCCAGTGCCGCGCAGACCGCCAATTTCCTGCTGTACTCGTCGTTGACCACGGTGGCCCGCCGCCCGGGCAAGGATTACTCGTGGACCACCAACTGGCCGGCCGAGCCGCTGGTCGGCAACAGCCCGACCAAGGCCACCTTCCTGTGGACCTGGGTGTCCTTCACGATGGTGTTCTTCGCCATCGGCGCGGTGCTGGTGGTCTTCCGCCTGTGGATCGAACCGAAGGCGGCCAATGAAACCTTCGAGCCGGCGCTGCTGGGCTTCAAGGCGCCCACGCCCAGCCAGAAGGCGTTGTGGAAATATTTCCTGGTGGTGGCCGGCGTGCTGCTGGTGCAGATCCTGGCCGGCTCGATCATGGCGCACTACTACACCGATCGCGTCAGCTTCTATGGCATCGACGTCGGCAAGTGGCTGCCGTTCGCGTTCCTGCGCAGCGTGCATCTGCAGGCGCCGATCGTGTGGATCGGCGTGAGCTGGATCGGCGCGGGGCTGTTCCTGGCGCCGCTGATCGGCAAGCGCGAACCCGCTGGGCAGAAGATGCTGGTCGACCTGATCTTCTGGGTGCTGGTGACGATCGTGGCCGGCGCGTTGATCGGCGACTACCTGGGCATCATGGGACTGGTCGACACGAACTGGTTCTGGTTCGGCAACCAGGGCCTCTCTTACCTCGAGCTCGGCCGCTTCTGGCAGATCCTGTTCTTCGTGGGCCTGGCGGTGTGGTGCCTGGTGCTGCTGCGCGCGTTCCTGCCTACCCTGAAGACGCTGTTCAGGCAGAGCGGCGGCTCGCTTTACGGGCTGTTCCGGATCGAGCACCTGCTGTGGATCAGCACGCTGACGGTCGCCTTGTTCTACGTGTTCGGCATGATCCCGCTGGCCTCGCCCAACCCGTCGTTCTCGATCACCGACTTTTGGCGCTGGTGGGTAGTGCACCTGTGGGTGGAGCTGGCGTTCGAGCTGTTCACCGCGGCGGTCACCGGTTATTTCCTGATGGCGCTGGGGCTGGTATCGCGGCAGATGGTCGAGCGTGCGGTGCTGTTCGAATGGATCCTGATCGTCATCGGCGGCGTGCTCGGCACCGGCCATCACCTGTACTGGGCCGGCGAGCCGGGGCTGTGGGTCGGCGTGGGCAGCATGTTCTCCTTCGTCGAGGTGCTGCCGCTGGTGCTGCTGGTGCTCGAAGCGATCGACCAGCATCGCCACATCCGGCAGAAAAAGGACTTCCCGTACAAGCTCGCCTATCTGTACATCCTCGGTGCGGCATTCTGGAACTTCGTCGGTGCCGGCGTGTTCGGCGGCGGCACGCTCAACGCGCCACTGGTGAACTACTACGAGCACGGCACCTTCCTCACCCTCAACCACGCGCACACCTCGATGTTCGGTGCGTTCGGCCTGCTCGCGATCGGCCTGCTGTACATGGTGCTGCGCTTCCTCAACGGCGAACGTCCGTGGAGCGACCGCATCGGCACGTGGGCGTTCTGGCTGTACAACGCCGGCCTGGTGATGTGGATCGTGCTGAATTTCTATCCGATCGGCTGGTCGCAGCTGGTGGCCGTGTACGCACATGGCTACGCCTATGCGCGCAGCCTCGCGTTCTACAACACCACCACCTTCTGGCAATGGATGCGCATGCCCGGTGACATCGTGTTCGCGATCGCGGCTTTGCTGATGGCGTGGGACTTCGTCGCCAAGCTGTGGGCGCAACGTGAGGTTTCGCCGAGCGTCAGCGTGGCGGTGGTGGAACAACCCGTCTAGGCATTCACCGCGAGCGGGTGTGCTGAACGAAGGAAGGGCTCGCATGTGCGGGCCCTTTCTTCATTCGTGCCGCATGCTTCCGTGCGCCGAATGCCGCCGGTCGAGCGCGGCGCATCTGCATCGGCGCCAACCGGCGAGAGCGGTGCGGCCGGGGAGCGATGGGCTGACATCGACCAAGATCCGCCATACGTCGCATTCCTTGGTTTTGCTGCAATCAACTTGCGATGCCGGATTCCCGTTCATTTTCCAGCCAGCCACGGCGGCAAATTCCGCGTAGCCTTCGCAGGCTGAACGGGCGAACGGGTGCAAAATGCAGAAGAATGATTCCGGGCCGCGCTCGCGGGCTGCCCTGCCGTTGTCGCCGTCCCTCGACAGCACGCTGAGCGCGGCACACATGCCGCGTGTTTTCCGGCCGCTGGATCGCCGCGTACTGTGGGTCACCGCCATGGCCCTGTTGCTGGGGGTGGTGGCCGGGCTGGTCGCGAAGCTCCTCACCGCACTGATCGGCCTCATCACCAACCTGGCGTTCTACGGCCGCTGGAATGTCGGCTTCGCCAGTCCGGCCGGGAATCACCTCGGGCTGTGGGTCGTCCTGGTGCCGGTGGCCGGCGGCCTCGTCGTCGGCGCGATGGCGCGCTGGGGCTCGCGTGCGATCCGTGGCCACGGCATCCCCGAAGCGATGGAGCAGGTGCTGCTCAACGAGAGTCGCATCCCGCCGATGATCACCTGGCTGAAGCCGCTGTCGTCCGCCATCGCCATCGGCACCGGCGGGCCGTTCGGTGCGGAAGGCCCGATCATCGCGACGGGTGGCGCGCTCGGTTCGCTGATCGGTCAGGTGACGCACGTGACCGCCGACGAACGGAAAACCCTGCTGGCGGCCGGCGCCGCGGCCGGCATGGCGGCGGTGTTTGCGGCGCCGGTATCGGCCGTGCTGCTGGCGATCGAGCTGTTGCTGTTCGAGCGCCGTGCCCGCTCGCTGATTCCGGTGGCGCTGGCCGCCGTGGTCGGCGCCGGCATGCACGTCGTCTTCGAAGGTAGCGCGCCGATGTTCCCCATGCCGGCGGTCGCCGCACCCGACATGATCGCGCTGGCGAGCTACGTCCTGCTCGGCGCACTGGTGGGCGTGGTGAGCGTGGGCGTCACCCGCCTGACCTACGCCATCGAGGACACGTTCGAAAAGCTGCCGATCCACTGGATGTGGTGGCCGGCACTGGGTGGCCTCGTCGTGGGCATGGTCGGCTACGTCCTGCCCACGACGCTCGGCGTCGGCTACACCAACATTACCGCCGTCGTCTCGGGCCGGATCGGCCTCGTTGGCCTGATCGGGTTGTGCCTGCTCAAGCTGCTGTCCTGGTCGGTGGCGCTGGGCAGCGGCACCTCCGGCGGCACCTTGGCGCCGTTGTTCACCATTGGTGGCGCGTTGGGCGGTGCCCTGGGCCTCGTGGCGGTGGCGCTCGCGCCGTGGCTGCATGTCGATCCACGCCTCGCCGCGCTGGTCAGCATGGCCGCGATCTTTTCGGGCGCATCGCGGGCCTTCCTGACCTCGGTGGTGTTCGCCTTCGAGACCACGCAGCAGCCGCACGGCCTGCTGCCCCTGTTGGGCGCCTGCGCGGCGGCCTATCTGGTGTCGGGCCTGATGATGCGCAACACGATCATGACCGAGAAGATCGTCCGCCGCGGCGTGCGCGTGCCTTCCGAATACAGCGCCGATTATCTCGATCAGGTGCTGGTGCGCGATGCGTGCAGCCGCGATGTCGTCAGCCTGCAGGCAAACCGGCGGATAGCGGAGGTGCGCCTATGGCTGGAAGCCAACGTGATGGAGGCGAAGCACCAGGGCTTTCCCGTGCTGGACGAAAGCGGCCGATTGACCGGCGTGGTCACGCGTCGCGACCTGTTGAATGGCAAGGTCGCCGGCGATGCGTCCGTGGGATCGCTGATCCGTCGCCCGCCGCTTGTCGTCGAAGAGAGCCATTCCCTTCGCGAAGCCGCCGATCACATGGTGGAATCGGCTGTCGGCAGGCTGGTCGTGGTGAGCGCGGACGACTCCGGCCGCATGATCGGCATCATCACCCGCGGCGACCTGCTCGCCGCCCATGCGCAGCGCCTGCGCGAAGCGCGCCACTCCACCCGGCATTTCGGCAGGAAGCCGCCGGGTTGAAACACCGCTGGATGCGCGGTGACGGGATCGTCGTGGATACCGACAAAAGCAACAGCAACCTCGCCTGCAACTTCCGTCGACACGGAGCTCGCGGGCACGCTGCAGGGCCTGAGTCTCCAAGTCCGAACGCCCCCGTTCCCGCGCATTTTTCGCAGGCATGCGGACGTTCTTCGATGTCTCAAGCCACTCGACGCTGCCGATCGGCGTTGCTCACGAGCCTGGTCAGTTCCGCTGGCGATGGTGGTCGGATTCGATGCCGGGAATGGGCAACGGGTTGGCGGTTTGCACATCAGCGGGTTACTGGCGGATCGCCACGGTCGAGGTAGTCGGAAAGGTTGGCGCTTTCGACGAGATCCTCCCAGGTCACCACGCCGACCACACTGGCAGCGTCAGTGAGCCTGCCGTCGCGGGTCATGACTGCATTGCGGCAGCGCTCGCCGCGCATCACGGCGATCAGATCGAATACCTGGATCAAGGCCACGACCACCACCACCCGGGGGTCAGCCAGTTCGCACAGCGGCGTGTCCACGGCCATGCCTTGCTCGGCCGCGCGCACCGTACGTGCCGATACCACGCCGACCAACACGCCTTCATTCAGCAGCACCACGCGCGGCGTCGGTTGCCACTGCCGCCGCTGCGCCAGCGCGGTTCCCAGCGTGGCTTTCGAGTCCAGGCACATGAACGGCGCGCCGACGAATTCCAGCGCGCTACGCGCCAGATACAACTGGCTCTGGATCGCCATCGGGATGCGCTTGCCGCGACGGCTCAGCTTCAGGGTATATATGGTATCCACCAGCAGCAGGCGACGCATCGAATAGGCCACCGATACGGCGATGATCAACGGGATGATGACGTGGTAGTCCTGCGTCATTTCAAAGGTCATCACTACCGCGGTGACCGCTGCGCCGGTACTCGCGCCAACCAGGCACGCCATGCCGATCACGGCGGCGGTGACCTGGCTGACGTCCACTGCCGGAAACACCACATGCACACCGGCAGCGAATGTCGCGCCGAGCGTGGCGCCGATGAACAACGCCGGCGAGAAAATGCCACCGGAGGCGCCGGAACCCAGGGTCAGCGAGGTCGCCAACAGCTTCAGTGCGGCCAGCAGCAGCAACAGGCCACCCGCTTTCAATCCACCGTTGAGCACATCCTGGATGGTGGCGTAGCCGACCCCCTCGATGTAGTAGTGACGGTGCTGTTGCTGCATCACGAACATGATCGCGCCCACCAGGGTCATGCCCAGCACGTGCCGCACATAGTCATTGCCCGGCACGCGCTTGAACAGATCCTCGAACCAGTAGAGCGATCGCGTGAAGAGCATCGCCGCCCCCCCGGTCAGCAGTCCCAGCAGCACATAGGCGAGCAACGCCGGGCCCGGCCCCAACGCCTGGTGATCGAGGGCAAGCTGTGGCACCAGGAAAGACGGATGGTCGCCAAAGAACACGCGACCGATCAGGCTGGCGGTGCCAGTGGCGATCATCACAGGAATCAGGGTACGCGCGCTGATCTCCACCAGCAGGATCTCCGCCGCGAAGAGTACCCCGCCCAAGGGCGTGTTGAAGGTGGCCGCAATCCCCGCGCCACCACCGCAAGCGATCAGCGCCAACCGCTGCCACTCCGGAATGTTCGTCCACTGCGCCAGGATCGATCCGAAGGTCGCGCCGATCTGGATGATCGGCCCCTCGCGCCCGACCACGCCGCCGGAACCGATGGAAATGGACGAGGCCAAGGCCTTGATCAGCGCCACCGGCGCGCGGATGACACCGCGCTTGAAATGCACGGCGTCGATGACCTCCGGTACGCCATGCCCCTTGGCCTCTGGCGCGAAAGTGTTGACCAGGAACGTTACCAGCAGCGCACCGACGATCGGTACCGCGATGATCGCTGCCCCCCAGCGGCTGGCTGCGGTATGCACCAGCGTGTCATACGCCAGTCCCAGATGGCCGAAGAAGAACAGGTTGTGAAACAGTGCAATCAGTTGGCGGAAGGCCACCGCACCGAACCTGGCCACGATACCCACCAGCACCGCCATCGCCGCCATGCCCAGTTCGAGACGGGCGTTTCTCCACAAGCTGCGTGGGTTGGTGGCGGCACCACTTTCCATTCGATTTCCCTAGCAGCCTGTCGGACTTTGCTCGGCCGGGCTGCGAATCCGGCTGTGCGGTCCATATTTCCGCCGCTTCGCCAGCCCATAGAACCACTATGGGCCGACGAAACGTCGAAAATCTGTCCTCGCACAGCCGAATTCTCGCCTCGACCAGCAAAGCCCGACAGGCTGCTAGTGTAGTGTTGCAATCTTGAAGGAACTTATAATTTATCCGCTTGTCTCATGGTTTACTACGAGGCCAGCGGGAGAGAGCGCGTGCGAGTTGCCCCCGAAATTGTGCTGAGCGACGAGGAAC